>ERZ1370068.4740-contig-3795_pt1 | contig 122619 bp, 159 predicted proteins | sample MGYA00561227_ERZ1370068 | MGnify/ENA primary metagenome ERZ1370068 (study PRJEB38410, sample SAMEA6850437) | metagenome | study: Metagenomic assessment of the ecological functions of the soil: analysis of the soil microbiota associated with the...
GTGTACTTCGTTCGATTACGGCCCGCTGACGTCAGGCATTCGGCGGTGCCGCGGCGGCACATCTGCCTGGCGGTGTCCGACACCGGCTTCGGCATGGACGCGGAGACCGCGGCGAGAATCTTCGAGCCGTTCTACACGACCAAGGAAGCGGGACGCGGCACCGGCCTCGGCCTCGCGATCGTCTACGACATCGTGCAGGACACGGGCGGGATGATCGACGTCGACACGAAGGTCGGCCGCGGCACGACGTTTTCGCGTCTACCTGCCGGAACTCGTCGAGAGCCGCCGGCCGCGGCGGAATCCGACGATCGCGGCGAAGCGGTGGCGACCCGTGCGCGCCCACGAGACGGTGCTGCTCGCCGAAGACGATCGCCGGCTGCGGACGCTGATCGGCAGCACGCTGCGCAAGGCCGGCTACACCGTGCTCGAGGGATCGGACGGCGAGGAAGCGCTCGCCATCGCGCGCGCGCGCAACCACGCCGATCCATCTGCTGCTCGCCGACGTGGTCATGCCCGGGATGAGCGGCCGCGTGCTATCGGACCGCCTCCTGTCGCTGCGCTCGGAGACGCGCGTGCTGTTCATGTCCGGCTACTCCGACGATCAGGTGGCGCGCCACGGCATCCAGACGGCGAGCGCCGCGTACTCCGCAAGCCGTTCTCGATGGACGCGCTGACGGTGAAGGTCCGCGAGCTGCTGCGCTCGCATCACGACACCCGCACCTGACGAATGCCCGGCGACACGCCGCTGGCCCGGTGATCTTCCGCCCCGTCCTCGACATCGTCGTCACTTCGAGATCGATCTTCCCCGCCGACGGCAGCCCGATGTGCACCGGCATCACGTTCTGCGAGCAGTAGCCGCTGCCGGTGTCGACGAGGCCCGCGCCGAGGAGCCGTGCGCGTGCCCGCGGCGTAGACGCGCACTTCCGATCCGGCGCGCGTCGTCGCGGCCGCGCTCGTCGACGACCGCGACCTGGATCGATCGCTCGCGCGCGATCGGGCCGGCAGAGTGTTGCGGTAGAGCGGATGGCGCGCCGTTCGGGGTTGTTGTTGGTCAGCGCCAGATCGAGGTCGCCGTCGCCGTCGAAGTCCACCCACTGGACGCCGTGCGTCGCGCCGTGCGACCAGACTGAGCGTCGCGCGGACGTCAACGAACCGGCCGCCGTCATTGCGATAGAGGAAGTCGTGCTCGTTGACCGGCCGATCGACGTACGACGAGACATAGAGATCCGGACGGCCGTCGTTGTCGTAGTCGCCCCAGCGTGACGGCGTCGCCTTGTCGCCGCCGAGGACCCCGACATCGCTTCCGCGACCTCGGTGAACCGCCCGCCGCCGTCGTTGCGATAGAGGAAGTTGCGCCCGTAGCCGGCGACGAACAGATCGAGATCGGCCGTCGTTGTCGAAGTCGGCAACGCTCGGACCGTTGCTGCCCGTCGGTGTCGGACGCCCGGCGGCGTCCATGCCGAGCGCCTCGGCGACGTCGACGAACCGCGCGCCGTCGTTGCGGAACAGGCCGTTCAGCGTCGCCGTTCTGGTTCGCGACGAAGAGGTCGAGATCGCCGTCCTCGGTCGTAGTCGAACCACACCGCGCCGACGGTCCTGCCGCGGATCGTCGACGCCCATTTCCTTGGCGACGCTCGGCGAACTGCCGGCCGTCGTTGCGGAACAGCATGTTCGGCGCATCGCGGAACGCGACGAACAGATCGACGTCGCCGTCGTTGTCGAAGTCGATCCACGACACCTGGCGCGTCTCGCCGGCTTGACGTCGACGCCGAGGTCGGCGGCGACGTCGGTGAATGCGTGCCGTTGCCGTCGTTGCGATACAGCTTGTTGGCGATCTCCGATCGGCGCGTGAAGCCGACGTAGAGATCGACGCTGGCCGTCGCCGTCGAAATCGCCCCCACGCCGCGGCGCGTGTGTCGGGCAGGTCGGCGACGCCGACCGCGCGCGGCGACATCGACGAACGTGCCGCCGATCGTTGCGATAGAGGCGGTTGGGCTTGGCCTGTCCTTGAAGCCGACGAAGAGATCGAGGTCGCCGTCGTTGTCGAAGTCCGCCCAGCAGTTCGGCTGCCCGCCGGACGCGGCAAACAGGTCCGGCTGCACGAGTTCGAACGGTTGCGGGTCCGGCTGAAGCCGGACACCACGCGCGACAGGGTTGTGAGAGACCCGGACAGGAGAACACTGGCGAGGGCGATTCCAGTGGCGAAACGCATGAACTATTTGTCGAGCACGGGTAGCGTGAGGAACGACGGCCGCGACGCCGATCGGAACACCTTGTGCGTCGCCGACAGATAGTCGCTGTCCTTCGCGTGGTAGATGTCGACGAAGGTCTGCGGGTTGCGATCGAACATCGGGAACCACGAGCTCTGGATCTGCACCATCACGCGGTGGCGCTTGAGGAACGTGTGGCATGTTGTCGCCGAGCGTGAACTGCAGCTGCCGTCGGCTGATTCGGGCACCATCGGCTCCGGCGTGCTCATGCTGTTCCGGAACTTCGCGCGCAGGATGTCGCCGGCGAGCAGCATCTGGAAGCCGCCCATCCGGACGTTCTGCGGGTTCGGCGACAGGATCGGCGCGTCGCCCGGATAGACGTCGATCACCTTCACCACCCAGTCGCCGTCGGTGCCGGTCGTCGCCACGTTGAGCGCTCGACGTCGATCCGGACCGGCGATCGGTCAGGTCCTCCGACGAGCGGCTCGGTTTCGTAGACCAGGACGTCGGGCCGGCTCGGCGACGAACCGCTGATCCTCGACCATGAAGACGTGCCCTTCGATGCGTCGTGATCTCGGCGGTATACGGCACCGGCTTGCGTCGGATCGCTCACGTAGCTGTCAGCCGCCGCGTCCGATCGCTCCGACGGCGCAGTGAAGGACAACCGCGCCGTTCGCCTGCAGATAGAGGTTCGCGCGGCTCGCGCGCCGTTCGGCGGCCACTCGGTCGGCGTCGTGCCACCGGTTGGCGCCGGTCTCGAACACAATCGCTTCCGGCAGGTCAGCTGGCCGTCCGCGCTACGACGTAGTGTCCGGCTTTAGCCGGACCTTTGTCCTTCAGATAGAAATTGAAGAACGGCAGCTCGATCTCGCTGCGGAAGTGCGCCGCGGTCTTCGAGCCGAAGCCGGATGTTGCCGAGCGTGTCGCCATCGCCGCGCGGCCCAGCCGCCGTGCGTCCACGGTCCGACGACCAGCGTCGTCCTGTTCGCCGGGCTCTTCTCCTTCATCGCCCGGTACATCCGGAACGGCCCATGAAAATCCTGCGCGTCGAACCACGAGGCGACGATCAGCACCGGATGCGTCGACGCTGGTCGAGATCCTTCGGGACGTTGCGCGCCTGCCAGCACTCGTCGTAGGTGCCGTGCGCCATGTGGTCGTTGCAGGTCGGCACGTCGTCGGCGAAATACTTCTGTCGGCGCTGGCGGCGGCGCCGAGCTCGAGGAAGAACCGGTAGCCGTCCGGCGTGCCGTAGTCGAACCGCTCGACCGGCCGCTCCGACGGCGCGGCGCGCGCGCGCGCGTTGGTCGACATCCAGTTGAAGCCGCATATCAGCTGGTAGGCGCCGCCTCGAGTGGTAGTCGTCGCCGAAGAACTGATCCTGCGGCGGCGCCTGCGGCGACGAGGCCTTGAGCGCGGGATGCGCGTCGATCATGCCCCATCGACACTTCCCAGCCGTCCCACGAGATGCCCCACTGGCCGACGCGGCCGTTGTTGTTCGGCACGTTCTTCACCAGCCAGTCGATCGTGTCCCAGGTGTCGGTGCCTCGTTCGGGCCGCGGCGATCCCCTCACGTACGGCACGTGGTGGACGAACTCGCCCTCCGACTTGAACTTCCCGCGCGTGTCCTGGTAGACGAAGATGTAGCCCTCCTTCGCGAACTCGTTGCTCGGCGCCGAGGACGGCGCGATAGGCGTCGGCGCCGTACGGCGCGATGCCGCAGCGCGGTGCGCGTCATCAGCAACGGGTAGCGCGTCGGTGGTGTCCGTCGGCGCGTAGATGATCGTGAACAGCTTCACGCCGTCGCGCATCGGGATGAAGACCTCGCGCTTGGCGTAGTGCGCACGAACGTCGTAGGCCGGCTGCGCGGGGATTCGGTCGTCGCGAACCACGCGCCGCTGCCGCGACCAGTCCACACCGCACGAGAAGTGTCCTCACGTCAGTCCTCGGCGACAGTCGTGGCTGAGAGATCGTGCCCGGCGCAGACAGCGGAAGTCCGGCCTCGCGCCACGCCTGGAATCCACCGACGACGTCGGTGGCGTGCGACAGGCCGATCTCCTGCAGCGTCGCCGCCGCCAGCGACGACGCGTAGCCTTCATCGCAAATCAGGATCCAGCGGATACCGGCGTCCACTGCTTCGGCAATGCGATCCTCACTCTCCGGATGCAGCCGCCACTCGAGGTGATTGCGCTCGATGACGATGGCGCCGGGGATCTCGCCGTCGGCGCGGCGCTGGAATTCGGGCCGCGTGTCGACGAGCATCGCGCCGCCGTGCTGGACAGCGTCCCACGCGTCGATCGGATCGAGACGCGGTGAGCCGCGCGCGGCGCGCGCGAGCAACCGGTCGAGCGGCGCTGCCATGAAAGCGACCGGGATGGTAGCACGCCGATCAGAGGCGCGGCAGCGACAATCCGCCGTCGACGCCGATGATCGATCCGGTGGCGCATGGCAGATCGCCGCGCGCCAGCGCCGCGACGACGCGCCCGACGTCGTCGGGCTGGCCCCAGCGCCGCGCTGGCACGAGGCCGTCGGCGATCCGGCGATCGTAGGCGTCCTTGACGCGCGGCGGTCATGTCGGTGGCGATGATCCCCGGCCGCACCTTCGTACACCGGGATGCCGTCGGCGGCGAGCCGCGCCGCGAACAGGCGCGCCGCCATCGACAGTCCGCCTTGCTGACGCAGTAGTCGCCGCGGTTCGTCGACGCCATCTCCGCCGACACCGACGTGATGAAGACGATCGCGGCCGGGAAGTCCGGGTCGGTGCGGCGGCGCTCGAGCTGATCGCGTGCAATCGCCTGCGTCAGGAAGTTGCGGGCCCTGGAGATTGGTGCGCAGCAGATCCTCGAAGTCGCCCTCGGCCGCATCGAGCAGATCGGCGCGCACGCGCGGCGCGCGGCCGGCGTTGTTGACCAGCACGTTGACGGCGCCGAATCGGGCACGCACGTCGTCCACGAGCAGCGCGCGGAGCGCGGCGCTGCGCGAGATCGGCCGGCGTGTAATGAACGAGCGGTGATCCGCCGCTGGCGCAGCTCGTGGAGAATGCTCGGTGACGTCGGCGGCGGGACGAACGCCGCAGAGCGCGAGCTGCCAGCCGTCGCGCGCGAGCGCGCGGGCGATGCCGAGGCCGATGCCGCGCGTGCCGCCGGTGACGAGCGCCGTGCGCGATCCGGTCATGCGGGCCCGAAGAACGCGAGTACGGCGAGGCGTTGGCGAGACGGGCCACGTAGAGCGCCACCTCGCGCGCGTGGTAGTCGCCCCACTGGCTCGACTCGCCGCGCGGCGTTCGCGCACCGGGCGGCACGTAGTCCCATCCGTTCGGCCAGTGATAGACCGAATGCAGCAGCAGGCCCTGGTGACGCGGGTCGGTGCTCAGAGTACGGCTCGTCGAAGATCGTTTCGAGGACGCGCAGTCCGGCCTGCGTGTAGCGATCGTCCGACAGCACGCGGCCGAGCCGCAGCAGGCCCTGCGCGGCGATCGCCGCCGCCGAACTGTCGACCGGCTCGTAGTCGTTGAACGGATCGGCGGGCCGGTCGCGCCATCCGTGCAGCGACGCGAGGCCCGGCGCGCCGGCGTCCCAGCATGCGGCACGCCGTCGGCCGCGGCGATGTCGATGTAGTGATCGCACGTCGCGCGCGCCGCGTCCGCGCATCATCGCCGCCACATCGTCTCGTGCCGCCGCTGTGCGCGAGCGTCTCGTCCGGCACGACGTCGAGAACTCCGAGCTGCTCGGCGAAGCCGAGCATCGCCCAGGCCAGACCGCGCGTCCACGTGCTGAACGGCGAGTAGCCCTGCTGCGTGCTCGGCCCGCGATAGCTGCCGTTGGCGGCGTTGAACAGGCTTTCGTGCGCGGTGCGCGCCGCGCACGTCGTAGCGATCGCGGCTCGCGTCCGTAGTAGACGTTGTACGCGCGCGGTGGCGCGCGCGTGCTGCAACCAGCCGGTCGAAGCAGACTCACGTGCGCGTCCTGCTCCTCCATCAGCGGCTGACCGAGCAGGTGGCCGAGCGCGAGCGCGCGCAGCGATCGGATCGTGTCGACGAACAGCGAGTGCGGGCCGTTGAACGAGTGGATGAAGCCGCCGTCGGCGATGCGCGTCCATCGCCGCGCCTGCACCGCGCCGCTGACCTTCAGCGCCAGCTCGTAGAAGCGGACGCTCCCAGTCGCACGCGGCGACGCGCTCGCTCGCGGGTCGAGGCGCCACAGATTGCCGTAGGTGCTGACGTTGTTGAAGCCGTGATCGTGGACGCCGACATGGGTCAGATGCGGCGCCATCCGCTCCACGGTGCGCGACCGTCCGAGCTCGAGAAACGCCGCGTCGTCGGTCGCGTCGAACTGGAGGATGGCCGACCCGAACTGGAACCCCTGCGTCCACTCGGTCCAGCCGCGCGCCTGATAGCGGCCCTCGACGGTGAACACCGGCGCGCCGTCGGCGGGCACGCCAGGTCTCCTCGATCGAGCGGATCTTCGCCGCCGACAACGCGAACAGACGGTCGATCTTCGGCAGCAGATCGCGGGGCGATCGTGCCCGGTCGATGCGCATCATCTACAACATGTCTCACAAACTCCGAACCGACACGAAACACGAAACCGCGAAACCACGAAAAAGAAATCACCCGTGCGTGTTGAACGGCATTTGTGAGGTGACCTCTAGCGGCGTGTCTCCTCGAAATTGCTACCGGGCCGCTCGCTGTCGCGGCCCGAAAATCGCGGTCGAACGCTCGTTGTAACCAGTACTACTTCAGTTGATACACACCACTCGTAGGAATCGAATCGCTCGTAGCCGCCCAGCCACCGTGAAGACCACCATCGACACGGCGGCGACGAAGCGATGCGGCCTATCTGGCATACACTTTCACGACAAAATCCGGCTCGCGCGGATCATACTGCAGATGCGCGCGGGGCCGCGACACAAAACGATTGAAGGGGCGTGCTCATGCTGCCGAATCCGTATGGACTGCCGATCACGATCGAGGACGCGAAGAGGGCCGCCGCTCCGGCGCTCGACGAAGCGCGCAAGAACAACTGGACGATGGTGGTGGCGATCGTCGATCCGGGCGGCGTTCCGTACTCTCGAAAAAGATGGACGGCGCGCCGACGGGCAGCGTCGCCGTCTCGATCTCCAAGGCGCGCTCCGCCGCCCTCTTCAAGCGCGCGACCAAGGTGTTTCAGGATCAGCTCGCCGCCGGCGGCGACGGACTGCGCGTGCTCAAGCTGGAGCAGGCGATCCCGGTCGAAGGCGGACTCCCGCTCGTGATGGACGGCAAGGTCGTCGGCGCGATCGGGTCTGTCGGGCGGCACCAGCGCGCAGGACGGGCAGTGCGCGCAGGCCGGCGCGAAGTGCGCTCAGCTGAGTCACGGGGGATTCGGGATTTCGGGATTTGGGATTCGGGATTTGATTGCGACCGCATCCCGCAACGGCCTCATCGATCGCCGATCACCCGATCGTCCGATCGAATCCCGAACCCCGAACCCCGAACCCCGAACCCCGAACCCGAATCCCGAATCCCGGAATCCCGACCGAATCCCCGAATCCCGAATCCCGAATCCCTATTCTTTGACCTGCCCGTAGCTGACCCGCCAGATCGAGTTCGACGCATCGTCGGTGACGAGCAGCGAGCCGTCGGCGGTGACGGCGATGGCGACCGGCCGTCCCCACACGTGGCCGCGTTCGTCGGTGACGAAGCCGGTCAGGAAGTCCTCTGCATCTCGCCCGTCGGCACGCCGTTCCTGAGCGGCACGCGGATCACTTTGTAGCCGGTGCGCTGCGACTTGTTCCACGAGCCGTGCTGCGCGGCGAAGATGCTGTCGCGATGCTCGGGCGGAAACTGCGTGCCGGTGTAGAAGGCCATGGCGAGCGAGGCGCTGTGCGGCTGCACGAGCACGTCCGGAGTCTTCAACTGGTCCTTCAACTCGCGGATGCTTCCCGGCGTGGCGCGGATCCTGGTGGCCGCCCATGTAGAACCACGGCCAGCCGTAGAAGCCGCCCTCTTCGACGCGGGTCACGTAGTCGGGCACCAGGTTGTCGCCGAGGCCGTCGCGCTCGTTCACCGACGCCCACAACTGGCCGGTCTGCGGATGAATCGCGAGACCGACGGCGTTGCGGATGCCCGAGCGCGTAGATGCGCTTGCCGCTGCCGTCCGGATTGAACTCGTAGACGACCGCGCGCTCGCGTCTCGGCCGGGCTGTTCTCTTCGTCCACGTTGGTCGCCGATCCGACCGACACGCAGCATCTTCCGGCCGTCCTTCGAGAACGCGATGTCGCGCGTCCAGTGCTCGATCCCGGCTGGCCGCCGCTCGGCAGCGACGCGACGATGACTTCCTGCGGCCCGCGCGCCTTCAGATCGCCGCTGCGATACGGATAGCGGACGACCGAGTTCGTATTGCCGATGTAGATATGTGTGGGACTTGGACCCGGCGGATAGAAGGCGATGCCGAACGGCCGGTTCAGTCCGGTGGCGAAGTTCTCGGTCGCGAGCGGCACGGCGATCGCCGTGGAACGCGATGATGTTCCCGGCTGGCTCTCGGCGACGAACACGATCGCCGTTGGGCGCGTACCGGATCATCCGCGGGTTCTGGAGGCCGTCGGAGTAGACGCGTCACCGCGTAGCCCGGCAGCACTCGAGCTTCGAGTCGAACGGGCGATCGACGTATCTCTCGGCGGGTTCTGCGCGGGCGCGGTCGCGCCCGAGGCCAGGCAGATCGGCGAGGGTGATCCTGTGCATCACGCCGGGATGTTCTGCGGCGAAAGTCGCGTGAAGGCGGGCTGATCGCCCATCACGGTCGCCGCAGTCACCACGAGTCCGAACACCAGCGCAACTAGCTTCATCAAACGCTCCTCGATCCGGTCTAGACTACCCCAGCCACGGGCCCGCGGCGATACCCGCGACCGCGAACTGAGCGGATAGTCGCCACAAACTGGCGGCAGGCCGCGGGGGTGGGGCCCGCGGCAAAGTAAGAAAAGAGTGCCACGACATGAGGTCACCATTTTCGCGGCGCGGGTTCCTGACCGCGGCCAGGCGCCAGCGGCATCACGATGTGGATTCCCACCCGAGCGAGCGGCTACACGGCGGAAGAGATGCGCGACATGGCCGCCGCCGGCAAGCTGGTCGGCGTCTCGAAGTGGGAGCTCGACACGCCGGCGCTGTGCGTCGACCTCGACAAGCTGCGAGCAGAACATCGCGACGATGAAGACGAAGCTGGCCGGCGACGCGGCGTCGCCAGCCGCCCGCACGCCAAGACGCACAAGTGCCCGGCGATCGCGAAGCTGCAGCTCGCGCGGCGGCTCGATCGGCGTCTGCGCGGCGAAGATCAGCGAGGCCGAGGCGCTCTTCGCGCCAACGGCGTCGAGCAAGATCCCTGATGACGACGTCGAACGTGACGGCGAACAAGATCCGCCGCGCGATGACGATCCGCAAGGCGAACCAGCAGCTTCATCCAGGCCGTCGACTATCCGCAGAACGCGCGGGACCTCAACGACGCCGCGAAGGAAGCGGGCATCGTCGCCGACGTCGTGATCGACGTCGCCGATCGGCACGCGGCGCGGCGTGCCGGCGGGCGATCAGGCGCTCGCGCTCGCGCAACTCGTGGACAAGCTGCCGAACCTGAAGCTGCGCGGGATCATCAGCTACGACGGCGGCGCGCAGCACATCAAGGGATTCAAGAACGCGGCTCGAACGATCGCTGAAGCGGTTCAGAGCCGTCGCTGCGGACGCTTCGAACGCGTTCAAGCACGTCCGGCCTCAGCACCGAGATCTTCAGCGGCGGCGGCACCGGCACCTACAACATCATGCCGAAGGTCACCGGGCGTCACCGACGTCCAGGTCGGCAGCTACATCTTCATGGACTGCGCAGTATCTCGAAATCGGCGGCGAGTCGAACGAGGAGCATCTACACCGACTTCGTCGCCGTCGCTGACCGTGATGACGACGGTGCTCAACACCTACTTCCCGAGAAGTCGCTCACGACCGACGCCGGCGCGAAGGCGCTGACGCTGAACAAGCCGGGCGCGATGCGTGATCGGCGAGAAGGGATTCGCCTACAACGCCGGCTCGGACGAGTTCGGCGTCGATCCAGCTACGAGACCGCGAGCGAAGCACGCACAAGGTCGGCGACAAGCTCGAGCTGATCGTGCCGCACTGCGATCCGGCCGTGAACGAGTACGACCAGATCTACGGCACCCGCAGAGGATCGCGTCGAAGTGGTGTGGCCGATCGCGGCGCGCGGCCACTGCAATAAGGTGCAGCGTGGGGATTTGGGACTGTGGATCGTGGTATTTGACGCCCGGATCCCTGACCTCCATCCCGACTCCCAATATCGAATCCCAAACCCGAATCCGAATCCCAAATCCCCTACGATCTTTCTGAAGGTCACTACCAGCACGTCACGGTGAGCCGGACGCGCCGCATCGAGCGGCGCGACCGGCGTCACGCCGTGCGCCACGCGGTTGTCGTCGACGAGCGCGCGCGTCGAGACGGATCGGTCAGCGTGAAGCTGCCGAGCGCCGTGCCGTCGTGGTCGTAGACCGTCGTCGTGCCGCTGACGATGTTCTCGCGGCTGGCGAGGAGGATCTGCGACGAAGTCGACGCCGTCGCGGTGCACGCCTCCGGCGTCGGGTGGCCGGGCGCGTCCGGACGCGCCTCGATCCGGAACTGGTGCGTCTCGACGTGCCATGCGCGCGACTGCCGGCGCGAGGCCGCGGAAGAGGCGATCGCAGAAGCGCAGGATCGTCAGCAGGCTCGGTGGATTCGCCGATGTGCGGCTCGATCGGCGCGAACCAGCGCTCGACGCCGCCGAACAGCCGGTTGTAATCCTGGTGCACGATAGTGCGGCTGATGCGGCTGCCGCACGATCGTCCCGTCCCCACCGATCGCGAAGACCGCGAAGCGCCGCCGGCGGTAGCGGTCGCTGCCCGTCCAGACACTGATCGACCTCCAGATCGTTCCAGCTCGCGGCGAAGGCGGGCCAGTCGGCGAGCGAGCCGACGGCTTCGAGCGCGACGCGCATGGCCGGCGCGTGCACGAGCGCATAACCGAGTCGGCGATCGATTGGTGCACGTGGATCGTGTGTACGTGGGCGTGACTCGGCCATACCGGACCAATTGATCGTTGGCTGAAAGCCGACAGCTTTCAGCTCTCAGCTAATGCTCTGTAGAACTTTCTCGTATTCCTTGAGCAGCTGGGCGCCGATCTGCTGCTGCGTGAGTGAGCGTGGCCAGCACCAGGCGCAGCTGCGAACGCGCGTCCTCGAACTCACGGCGCTGGCTGGCATCGCGATCGTCGAAGAGCGCGGCAACGCCGCGCGCGCGTCATGATCTGCATCGCGTCAGTCTGGACCTGTGTGTAGAGATCCTGGTGACTGTAGACGCTGGCGTATATTCTTCACTTCCTCGCATCCATCAGCGCGAACGCTCCGGTCACCTGCGCGGTCGCGCGGGCTGGCGCTCTCGGCAGCGTCGCGCCCGGACAAGCCGAGTTCCACCCGCCTTCGAGCGGCATGCGACGAATCAGCGACCTGCAGCATCTCGATCGGCGTGCTCGAGGTTCGTGCCTGCTCTTTCGGGATCGCCTGCAGCCGCTCGCGCAAGCTCGGTTGGCGTTATCGCGGATTTCGCTGGTCAGGTTCGCGCGCGCTTCGCGGACCAGCGCCGATGCTCGCGCCAGCTCGCGACGCCTTCGAACGAGAGCGCGATGAGGACACCCAGCGTGACCAGCGCCAGGTGCACGAGCATCTCTTTGTAGCTGTGAATCGCCCGATGCGGGGCGTTGAATCTCCAACGCGCGGATATATTATCATCCGCATGCGCGTCCCCTATACCGAGCTGCATGACGCCCTGCGGCGGGCGCTCGCAGACCACGGGACTGACGCCCGAGCGCGCCGATCTGAGCGCCGCGGCTGATCGCCGAGGCGAGCCGCGACGGCGTCTACTCGCACGGCCTGAATCTCTTCCACGGCTGCTGCAGATGATCCGCGCCGGCATCGTCGACGTGCACGCGCGGCCCGAGCGCACATCGGCCGCCGGCGCGGTCGAACTGCTGGGACGGCCGCCGCGGCGTCGGGCAACCTGAACGCGCATCACAGCATGGCGACGGCGATCGAGCTCTGCAAGCGGTCGCACGGCATCGGCTGCGTCGCGCTGGCCAACACCAATCACTGGATGCGCGTGCGGCAGCTACGGCTGGCAGGCCGCCGACGCCGGCGTGATCGGGCTGTGCTGGACCAACACGCTGCCGAACCTGCCGCCGGGGCGCCGCCGATCCCCGGATTGGCAACAACCCGATCGTCCTGGCCGTGCCGCCAGCCGCGGCCACGTCGTCGTCGACATGGCGCTCGTCGCAGTTCTCGCAGCGGCGCGCTGGCCGGCTACCGCGCGCGCGGCGAGCCGCTGCCGGTGCCGGGCGGCTTCGATTCGGCGGGCGAGCTGACGCGCGATGCGGCGGCGATCGAACAGTCGAAGCGGCCGCTGCCGATTGGCTTCTGGAAGGGAACGGCGCTGTCGATCGCGCTCGACATGATGGCGGCAGTGCTCTCCGGCGGGCGCGCGACGCACCAGATCCCGGTCGAGCCCCGGCACTTGGGACCGCGCTGTCGCAGGTGTTCATCGCGATCGACGTCGGCGCGCTGACGACCGCGGCGACGGCCGATCTCGATCGCTGACGCGATCGTCGAAAACCTGCAGTCAGCATTAGGCGAACATGAGAGCGTGCGATATCCAGGTGAGCGGACGCTGGCGATGCGGCGTCAGAATCTTGCCGAGGGCGTTCCGGTCGATCCCGCGAGCTGGCAGTTCGCGATCGAAGTTGGCCGAATGTCCTGACCGCGCGACGGTGCCATCGGTGCCATGCCCGTGACGCGAACATGAAGCGACACCGATTGCGTTCGTTTCGACACTCAGTGAACTCCGCATGGCGCTTCATCTCTACGCGGTGCCATAGTGAGTCGCACGAGTCGTCGTGTTCAACGTCATTCATGACACACGCGTCCGCGCGACATGCTCTCGTGACGTGCCGATCGGCGCCGACCGAGCTGGACAATCGTGATCTTCGGCGCGCGTGATTAGACCCGCACATGTCGCATTTGTAATGATGCAAGAGCTTATAGATTCAAATTTTTGCTCGACTAGCGACGCGACGCTGCTGATTTCGCTTGCTACCGCGCGGCACTCGCCGTTAAATCATCCCGCTCAATTCGCGGTCCCGGTTCCGAATTCGATCGACCGACGGGTTTTCCCTCGCTAGCATACGCAGCCGAACGAGCGTGACCCTGCGGGGACTCGTTCCAAAAAGGAGGTCGTGTGGATGCAACGTTTCTTGTCCTTCCGGGTGTTGGCGTCAATCGGTGTGGTGCTGCTCGCGCTGGCAGTCACCGCGCCGAGAACTCAATCGCAGGCTGGCGTCACCGAAGCCACAACAGGTCTCGCGGCTACATCGAATGGCTTCGCGGAAGAATTTTGCGGCAGCGGTCAATTCCGCCAGGATCGCGTGACCGATTCACCGAACTCGCCGCGGATTCCGGCCGACGAGTGCAGCTTCGAGACGGCAGGCGAAGAGTTCGGGGCCGAGGAAGCCGAGGCTGACGGCGTCGGACCAGTGTTCAACAACAACGGATGCGGGACGTGCCACTTCACGCCCGCGCTCGGCGGCTCGAGCCAGGTCACCGAGAACGCGCGTCGGGTTCTTCGACGGCCGAGAACTTCTTCGATCATCCCGGCGGATCGCTGATTCAGGATCGTGGGCTCGATCCTGACTTCATCGAGGTTGTGACCGAAGCGAAGAACCAACGTCTTCGCATTCCGCTCGAGCCTGAACGTGGCCGGCGACGGTTATCGCGTCGAAGCGATCGGCAACGGCACGCTCCAGGACATCGCGGACGGACAGCCGCAGTCGATCCGCGGGCAGGGTCACCAGCGTGCGATCGTCGCGGAGCGACCCGGGCGCGAACCGCACCGGACGCTTCGGCTGGAAGGGGTCAGCAGGCCAGCATGGTCTCCGTTCGGGGCCGACGCCTACGTCGAACGAGATGGGCATCACCAGCCCGCTGCAGCCGAACGAGAACACGGTCAACGGCCGCCGCGTCGGCCAGCGTGACACCGTCGCCGCCCGGTTCATGCCGACGATGCGGCGTTCACGGATCAACAACGGCGTCGACGTCGAGCTGTTCGCCTTGTTCATGCGCTCGCCGTTCGGCGCCGGCCCGCGCGTCTCGCATCTCGCAGTGCCGCCCAGGCCGGCAGCAACGTGTTCGACAACATCGGCTGCGATCTAGCTGCCACGTGCCGGCAACTCGTGACGTCAGCGCCCGGCACGCTGATCAACGGCGGCGCGCTCGCGCGTCGGCCAACGTGCTCGGCAACAAGCGCGCTTCGCCCGTTCAGCGACTTCCTGCTGCACGACGTCGGCACCGGCGACGGCATCGTCCAGAACGCCGGGCCGGATTCGCGCAACCGGCTGCTGCACCCCGCCGCTGTGGGGCCTGCGCTTCCGCGGCCGCTTCATGCACGACGGCCAGAGCCTCGACGCTGACCGACGTGATCCGCCGTCACAGCAACCCAGGCTGAAGCCGCGAGCGACAGGTTCAACGCGCTCGGACAACAACGACAAGAGCAACCTTGCTCGCCTTCCTGAATGTCGCTCTGAGCAGGGACGCGGCAGGAGGGCCGGGGTCACATCGGCCCTCCTGCCTCTTTTCACTGGCGGATGACGAAGCTCACCGTCACCTTCATATCGGTTTCAATCGGCACCCCACCAAGCTGCGTCGGCGTGAACTGCCACTGATTGACCGCTTCAACCGCCGACTGCACGAACGCCGGATCGATCGGTTTGGCAGCCGTCGGCGGGTTGCGCGCGGATCACGGCGCCGTCTGCGCCGATGCGTGTCCGCCAGCACGACCACGCCTTCGATCCGACGGTCGTTGAGATGCGGCGGATACCCGGTTTGACATCGGTGATCTTCGTCGGCGGTCGCAGGCAGCCGCCAGAGGGTGACGCGCTGCACGGTCGTACGCTCGGCTGCACGACGCGTCTCGGGACCACCGCCGCCGCCACGGCTGTTGCCTGGGACGCCGTCGCCGGCGATCGTGATCGTCTCCTGGATCGATCCGACTTCCGAGCGATGCACCCTTCTCAACTACCGGCTGGTTCAGCGAGATCGCGTCGCGAATCGGCATGAAGCCGGCGAAGTCACGCCGAGCGCGGTAGTCGCCGGCGGGCAGGCCGACGAACTCGAAGCGGCCGCCTGTATCGGTCTTCACCTGGTGCTTCGCGTCGCGCAAGGTGTCGGTCAGCACTTCAGCTGACGCCCGCGATGAGCCGGCCGTTCGGATCGACGACGGTCCCGGAGAACGTGACGAAGGACGCCTGAACGAAGCCGGCAATCGGAATCGTGACGGCGAGGAGCGCGACGAGGCCGACGAGGCGGCCGCGCGCGTGAGCGGCGCGCGATTCACACGAGCGTTCAGCATGGCGGTGACTCTCCGTTCGAGACTGGATGGACGGGCAATCGCGGGGGCGGGCAGACTCGGCGACCATCGCGTGCGGTGACGAATCGCCTCGCGGGCGAGATCGACGAGATGCGTGGCGTATTCCGAGCCGTCGACGCCGAGCAGCGTCAGCACCGGCATCGTCGCAGGCGTGCTCGCTCTCATCGCGCAGGCGGCGGCTCGGCGATCCACAACAAGGGTTGAACCAGCATGCCGAGCGAAGCAGCTCCGCGGTCATCTGCATCCAGCCAGTCGCCGCGGTCGACGTGCGCGAGCTCGTGGCTGAGGACGATCCGGATGCGATCGTCCGGCCACTCGGCGGCGCCGCGCGGCAGCAGAATCCGCGGACGCAGCACACCCCAGGTCACGAGCAGCGACGGATGATCGCTCTGCAGCAGGCGGACCGTCCGCCGGATTCCGTAGCGGCGTGAGGATCTCGTCCGCGATCTCGATCCACGGACCCGACGTGATCCGGCGCGATCGCGAGGCGAGCCAGGTGCAGCCGGCCGGGACCGATCGCGAGAACACCGATGCTGACGCTGAAGCCGGCGATCCAGACGGCCGTCAGGACGCTGGTTACGCCGAGGCGGCGCCTCGGTGCCGGTCTCGGTGGCGCCGATCGGCGTCGACGAATCGGAGCGCCCCGCCGCCGCCGTGACGAGTGGCGACGACGCGGCACCGGGCCGCACGGCGTGCTGCGGCGGCCGGACCGGCGACGATCCGAACGCGATGTGCCACGACGGCACGATCAGCTCGAGCGCCGGCGTCGCCGCCGCGCACACGATCGCCGCCGAGAGAATCCAGTGCCGAACGGCAGCCGAGCGCCTGCGAAGCCCCAGCGTGGCGGCAAGCGCGACGAGCACGATCACTGACGCCTTCATTTCGATCCTCCCGGTGTGTCCTTGCGCGTCTTCGCGATCAGGTGGGCAATCCGCTCGAGACTCCTCGTCGGTCAGCCGCGACCCTTCGCCGCCGAGCAGCGCGGCGACCGTCTTCTCCGCCGATCCATCGAAGAAGGTTTCGACCAGGTGCCTCAGCGCCGACTTTCGCGCGGCGTGGCGCGGCACCGCGGCCATGTAGACGTAGCGAAGCCCTTCTTCTTCGTGGCGCACGTGTCCTTTCTCTTCGAGCACCCGCAGCTGGGTCGCGCACGGTCGAGGTAGCTGGTGTTGCCCGGGAGCTCCTCCATCACCTCCGCCGCGGTCGCCCGCCCGAGGCGAGAGGATGATGTCCATGATTTGCCGCTCGCGGCGGCTGAGAACCGAATGCAGCGATTTGACCATCTCGTGGCGTCTCTACTCGCAACAACTCGCGGGCCGCTCCGTCGTCGCGGCCCGAAAAATCGTGATTGAAAGCCCGATGTCAGCAGTACCTACTTCAGTCGATACACGCCGCTAGTCGCAGCGAAGCGCGATCATCGGATCGACCGCGGTCGCGCGCCGCGCCGGCATCAGGACGCGAGCGCGGCGACGGCGGCAAACAGCACCGACACCGCGACGAACGTGATCGGATCGAGGGCGGCGTCAGCCCGAACAGCATCGTCGCGAGATATCGCGTCAGGCCGGCGGCACCGCCGACGCCGAGGGCGATGCCGACGCTCGTCGAGCACGGCGCTCTCGCGCAGCACGAGAGCGATGACCGGCCGATCGCTTCGGCGCCGAGCGCGATACGGATGCCGATTTCACGCGTGCGCTGCGCCACCGAGTAGGCGAGGACGCCGTGAATCCCGACCGCGGCGAGCAGCGACGCCGACGCCGGCGAAGATCGCCAGCAGCACGGCGTATATCCGCGGCCGCGCGATCGTCGCCGCGACCAGCTGGTCCATGCCGGCGACGTTGAAGAGAACCCGCTTCGGCATCGAGCTCGCGCACGATCCGGCGGACATTGGCAATGACGCTCGCCGACTCGCCGTCGATGCGGAGCGCGTAAGTGCGCACCGACCGGAAACAGCAGCAGGCCGGTCTCCGGCCACTGCCGCATGTCGGCGAGAAGAACTGCGGCTCGGGCGGACGATCGAGACCGAACTGCCGGACGTCCTCGACCACGCCGACGATCTGCCACGGATAGAGACGGCGGCCGACCGCTAGACCGTCTGGCCGACCGGGTTCTCGCCCGGAAAATCGCGCCGCGCCAGCGCCTCGTTGATCACCACCACGCGCGGCTGTCCACTCGCCGTCGCGCTCGGCCTCAAGCCGCGTCCCGCGGTCACGCGAATCCCCATCACGCGCAAGTAGTCGCGGCTGACGAAGCGCGCGTCCGCGCCGTCGGGCGGCGGCGGCGGCGCTGTGGATCCGGCGTCCGTCGCGGGCCTCCGGCCGTGTCGCGCAGCGACACGAACGGCAGCTGGTTGGCGTGCGCCGCGCCGCCGACGCCGGGGATCGCCCGCAGCCGTTCGACGACATCTTCGGCAAACGCCTTGAGCCGCGCCGCTGGATAGCGATCGTTGGGCAGCGCGATCTGAAAACGTGACGACGCCATCGGCGGCGAATCCCGGATCGACGGTCGCGGAGCTTCGACGAAGCTGCGGATCAACAGCCCGCCCGCGACCAGCAGCACCATCGCCATCGCGATCTCGGCGACGACGAGCGCGCCGCGCACGCGTATCGGCGGACGGAGATCGAAGCCGGCCAGCCGTGAATGGCGGAGCGCGGGGACGAGGCCGCAGACGAGCGCCGTCAGAAGCGACACGCCGATTGTGAAGCGCCAGCACCGCGGGATCCAGGCCGACTCGTCGAGCCGCGGGAAGCTCGCGGCGGAGTTGCTCAAGTCGATGCGTCCGATCGTCGCCGCGAGGACGCGAAGCATCGCGCACGCCGGCGATCGCGAGCGCGGTGCCGGCGACGCCGCCGAGAGACGCGAGCACCGCGCTCTCCGCCAGCAGATAACGAATGATGTGGCCGCGCCCGGCGCCGAGCGCGATGCGGATGGCGATGTCGCGCTGCCGCGCCGACGTCGCGCGCGAGCAGCAGGTTGGCGACGTTGACGCACGCGATCAGCAGCACGAAGCCGACGGCGGTCATCAACACGATCAGCGCGGGCTTGACCGGAGCGACGACCTCGTCCTGCATGCGAACGAACTCGAAGCGTGGCGGCGTCGCGGCCTGCGCCGCAGCGGCGGCCTCAGGGTGGCCGCGCACGCCGAGGACGATCGCCGCGGCTTCAGTGGCGGCCGTCGCCATGGATGAGTCGTCGGCGAGGCGCGCGACGATCGGACCGACGCCGCTGCCGCCGGCCGGCATCGGGATCCACAGGTGCCACGGCGAGTCCGCGAAAGGAAACTGAAAAGCCGGTGACACGATGCCGATGACTGTGTATGACTTCGCGTCGCTTCGTGGGATGACACCCGTGCAATGTGACCGCGCGGCCGACGACCTCTGGATCGCCGCCGAACTGCTGCTGCCAGAGGCGATGACTCAGGACCGCCACCGCAGCGCCCCGCGCCGCATCGCCCGCGTCGAACACGCGCCCGACGAGCGGCGACCGCGCCGACCATCGTGAAGATTTCCGGGCGACACCGGCGCGACCTGGACACGCGTCGCTTCCTGCCGGCCGGTCAACGTCATGATCGACCACGAGTGACCGGCGACGTGCGACAGCGTGCGCGCGCGGCGCTGCAACTCGCCGAGCTCGGCGCGGCTGAACGCCGAGCGGCGGCGCGGCCGGCCGCCGGCATTCTCCGACGCCGGGACGTTCTCGTAGAGGCGCACGAGCCGATCGGCGCGCTGGTCGCCGAACGGTTTCAGCAGCACGCCGTGAACCACGCTGAGAATATCGCCGTCGTCGCGCCGATGCCGAGCGCGAGCGTCACGACCGCGACGGCGGTGAAGCCGGGCGTCCGCGCGAGCCTGCGCAGGGCGTAACGGAGGTCGTGACGGGCGGCGCTCGACATGTTATTTTTATAGCACTTGTGCGAGAGAAATAACATGCGGCGGTGATGGCTGTCAAGCCCGCCGCGGGGCGGCGAACACACGGGAATACCGACAACCTGGACCGCTGTGTGACCAGCCACGAATGGGCCGGCACCCGGCCGACTCGACAAAAGCCGTACGCTTGGAACACGCTTTGCTCAACCGTCGACGTTGCTTACCCCGACAGCCGACGTCGAACAGGCGATGGATTCGGAATCTTCCCCGATCTGCCGGGCAGCAATCTGCCCGAGGGTGCCGCCGACACCGCGCCGGATGTCGCTCCCACAGCGGCCGAGGCGCTTTTCCCGTCCGTTCCGGTCGAAGCGATGATCGCGGCGTGTCCCACGGATCAGCGATGCTGGCCCAGCCGACGCCAACCGAGGCGCTGCTCGGTGATCCCTCGGGCCTCCTGCCTTCCGCGGACAGGCGTCTTGCCGGGACCGAGGTGCCGGTGCCGTCGCTACAGGAGGTCGTCGCGCCAATGTCCGGACATCCGGCATCGCTCGACGCGTGTTTCGCCCGCGGCGGCGAGATGGGCCAGCTCATGCGATCGTTCGACTGGTCGCAGACGCCGCTCGGTGACACGAGCGGCTGGCCGCAGTCGCTGCGCTCCGCCGTCAGCCTCATGCTCGCGTCGGGATTCCCCATGACGATCATGTGGGGACCCGACTACATCCAGCTGTACAACGACGCGACGCGGCCGATGCTGGGCACGAAGAAGCATCCGTCCGCCCTCGGACGGCCCGCCGCGGAGGGCTGGCCGGAAATCTGGCCGACGATGCTCGCGCCGATGTTCCAGCAGGTCATGGCGTCCGGCGAAGCGTTTCGCAGCGAGGATCGCCTGTTCGTGCTCGATCGGAACGGCTATCTCGAAGAAACATATTTCACGTTTTCCTATAGCGCGATTCCCGACGACAGCAGGCCGGCCCGGCGGCCTCTTCATCACGTCCGTAGAAACGACCGAGCGCGTGCTCGGCGAGCGGCGCCTGCGCACGCTGCACAGCCTCGCGGCGCTGGCGTCGCGTTCCGAGACCGTGAGCGCCGCCTGTGCGATCATCGCGGACACGCTGGCGGCGAATCCGAACGACCTGCCGTTCATGCTGCTCTACCTCCTCAATCGCGATCGGCCACGCGCCGAGTTGTGCGCCACCACACATCTCCCGCGCGCGACGAAAGCCAGTCCCGAGGCGATTGATGTCTCGGCCGGCGCCGAAGCGGACGCGGCCTGGCCGGTCGCGCGCGTCGCCCGCACCGATCAAAGCGAGGTCGTCTCGCACCCCGCCGCGCGCCTGGGCGCGCTGCCGGGCGGCCCGTGGCCCGAGAGCGCGGATGCGGCGGTCGTGCTCCTGATCCGGCACGTCGGCAATCAGAAGGCGCCGAGCGGCGTCCTGGTCGCGGGCGTCAGCCCGCGCCTCGCGCTCGACTCGCGCTACCGCGGAGTTCCTCGACCTCGTCGCGGCGCACATCTCGACGACGCTCGCGAACGCGCGCCGCACGAGGCCGAACGCGAGCGCGCCGACTCGCTCGTCGAAGTCGATCGCGCGAAGACGGCCTTCTTCGGCAATGTCAGCCACGAGTTGCGCACGCCGCTGACGCTGATGCTCGGTCCGGCCAGGCGACCTCCTCGCCGGCGATCACGGTCCGCTCAACGGCTCGCAGCGCGAGCAGATCCGGTTGCTGCGCCGCCATTCGGCGCGGCTCCTGAAGATGGTCAACTCGCTGCTCGACTTCTCGCAGATCGAGGCCGGACGCCTCGACGCGGTCTTCGAGCCGACCGACCTCGCCGCCTTCACGACGGATCTGACCAGCCTGTTCCACTCGGCCGTCGATCGCGCCGGCCTCGCGTTGACCGTCGACTGCCCGCCGCTCGCCGAGCCCGTCTACGTCGATCGCGGGCTGTGGGAGAAGATCGTCCTCAATCTCGTCTCGAACGCCGTCAAGTTCACCTTCGAGGGCGGGATCGACGTGCGCCTGCGCGAGACCGATGCAATGGTGGAGTTGACCGTCACCGATACCGGCATCGGCATCGCCGCGGCCGACATCCCGCATCTGTTTCGGCACTTTCATCGCGTGCGCGGCACGCGGGCGCGCAGTCAGGAGGGATCGGGCATCGGGCTCCGCGCTCGTGTACGAGCTCGCACAATTCCACGGCGGCAGCGTCACCGTCGCCAGCGAGCCCGATCATGGCAGCACCTTCAGCGTCCACCTGCCGAAGGGCCATGCGCATCTGCCCGCTGATCGGATCCGGCGCACCCGTCCGCTGACCTCTTCGCCCGGCGATACGGCGCCGTTCATCGAAGAAAGCGCTGCGCTGGATCGATGACGCCGCCGCCGACGACGTGCCCGGTCGCGGCCGCGCGCGTCGACGATGCGGGCGCGCCGCCGGTCGCGGACGGGATCGCCCTGTCGGATGTGCCACGCGATCGGCGCGCATCCTGATCGCCGACGATCACGCCGACATGCGGCAGTACCTGGTGCGCCTGCTCCGCCGGCGCTGGAACGTCGACGCGGTCGCCGACGGACGGGCCGTGCTCCGAATCGGTCAAGGCACGGCGGCCCGATCTCATCCTCGCCGACATGATGATGCCGGGTCTCGGCGGCATCGGTCTCATCCGCGCGCTGCGCGAGAATCGCGAGACCGCGGCGATTCCGGTCCTGCTGCTCTCGGCCAGCGCCAGCGAAGCATCGAAGCTCGAAGGCTTGCGCGCCGGCGCCACCGACTACCTCGTCAAGCCGTTCCTGGCGCGCGAGCTCGTCGCGAAGGTGCAGAGTCAGGTCGAGCAGCTGTGGCTGCGGCGGCAGGCCGATCTCGAGCGGGAGCGCCTGCGATCGCTGTTCGAAGAGGCGCCGGTCCCGATCTGCATCCTCCGCGGCGCGGAGCTGCGCTACGAGTTCGCGAACGCGCGCCGTACCGTGCGCCTGGTCGGCCATCGCGAGCTCGCCGGCAAGCCGATTCGCGAGGCGCTATGCGAAGAGCGCCGCGCAGGGGCATGTTCGACGTGCTCGACGAGGGTGTTCCCGCACCGGCAAGACGTTCTGGGGCATCGAGATCCCGATCCGCTTCGACGGCGGCAGCCACGATCGCCCGGGAGACGAGCCGTCGTAGCTTCAACTTCGTCTACCAGGCGATGCGCGAGCCGACCGGGACGATCGACGGGATCGTCGTGTTCGCGGTCGACGTCATCGCGAGCACGTCCTCATCCGCCGCAAGATCGAAGAGAGCATCCAGACGCGCGACAGCTTCTTCGCGGCAGCCGCGCACGAGCTGCGCAATCCGATCAACGCGCTGCGGTTGCAGCTCCTCAGCGTCGTGCGCGCCGCCGAACGCGGCGACGATGCCGATGCCGCTCGAGTGGGTGCGCGGGCGCGTCGGCAAGGCGGCGCATCAGGTGTCGCGGCTGGTGCGGCTCATCGACAACCTGCTCGACGTCTCGCGCATTGCCAGCGGCCGGCTGCAGCTCGACCTCCGAGGCCGTGGATCTGGCCGCGGTCGTCGGCCGACGTGGTCGACCGCCTCGAGAGCCACGAGCAGGCGCAGATCATCCGGGTCTCCGAGCCGACCGTCGGCCGCTGGGATCGGCTCCGGCTGGACCAGGTGCTCACCAATCTCGTGTCGAACGCGCTGAAATGCGGCGAAGGACGGCCGATCCAGATCACGGTGAAGAGCGACGGCGCCGACGCGCTGCTCGAAGTGTCCGACCAGGGCATCGGCATCCCCGCCGAGCATCAGGAGCGGATCTTCGAACGGTTCGAGCGCGTCGTCGCGGATCCGGCGCTACGCCGGCTTCGGGCTCGGCCTGTGGATCACCAGCCGCATCGTGCAGGAGTTCGGAGGGTCGCTGTCGGTGCACGCAGCGAGCCGGGGTCGAGCTCGACCTTCATCGTTCGACTGCCAAAGACACCCACGCCAACGGCTCCACGCATGAGCCGTCGCGCATGATCGAACTCGCTCCGGTGGACCGCTCCGGACCGTTCGACCACGAGCTGCCGCTCGGACTGTACTCACGCGATACTCGAGCGGCTGCGCGGACACCCGCGCGCGCCGCCGCGCTCCTGCACGCCGTTCCGGATCCGCAGCGCCGCCGCGGCGAGCCGGAACAGGGTGGTCGGCACGCAGCAGCACGTGGGGCATCTCGACGATCTCCACGATCTCGACATGCGGCGTCTCGAGGACTTCGCGTCAGGCGCGGCGGTGCTCACCGCCGCGGACCCGTACGAACCGGAAGACCGAGGAGGCCGATCCGATGCGGCTGCGACCGAGGCCTGCTCGAACGGCTTCGCGTGCACCGCGAGGCGCTGGCCGCGCGGCTCGAGGCGCTCGATGTGACGGCGGCGTCGCGATCGGCGCAACATCCGCGCCTGGCTGGCGGCCGCTGCGCGTGATCGACTGGATGTATTTCGTGGCGGAACACGACGATCATCACCTCGCGCGCGCGCGAGAGGTGTTGAGACAGGCGCGAGACGAGCAGAGCCCGCCGAGCCGGATTTAGCTCTCGGAACGCAGCGGCGCATGGCGCGGCGATACGCGCCGTTGGCCGCGTGCATCAGGAACTGCTCGCTGGTCAGGGTCTCGAGAATCCGCCGCCGTCGTCTCGGGCGGAGACCGAGCGATTCGAGGCGACTTGCGGAACACTGATGGTCAGCCCCGGCATCGCCAGGAACTCGTTGCGTACACTGAAGCGCGTCCAGATCGATGGGGTCGGCAGTCACGATCATCGGCAGACCTCGTGAAGCGGGTTGATTACGGGCAACCTACGGAGATCGGAGCGGAACGCAACCTCAATTAGTGGGCCCGGACATAAAAATGTCAAGGGTTGTAACGGCCGAGTTCCCGCTTCGCCTACCGAACGCCTGCCCATCGTCCGATACCCCTATAACGAGCGAAGAACGGCCACGCGCGCACGAGCTGACCGATTGGTTTCGCCGAGCGGTACATTGAGGTTCCTGCCCCGCCAGTCCCGAAACCGGCACCAGGCCTCCCCGTTCAGCTGAACGCCATGACGAATCAGAAGGACGTGCGCGGAGTGTGCACGGGCTTTCGCACGTCACGTAATGTTGGGCCGCGAATCCGGACGATACAGTCATCTGGTGTCCTATCCGATGCGCTTGAAGGAGTCTTCCGTAATGAAACGTTTGAGTTTGGCGCTCGCGCTGATGCTCTTCACAGCGCTTCCAGCGGTTGCGCAGGTGCAGGGCGGCAGCATCACCGGCACGGTCAAGGACGAGCAGGGCGGCGTGATTCCCGGCGCGCGTCCGTCACGGCCCGTGGAACCGACGCGACCCTGACGTTTACAACCACGACGGACGGTCAATTCCGCTTTCTGAACGTGGCGCCCGGCGCCTATCAGATTTCCGTCGAGCTCCCGGGCTTCACCACGGTCGAACGCGATGCCATCGTTGCGGTGGGCAACAACGCGGACGTGCCGGTGACGTTGAAGATCGCCGCGCTCAACGAGAGGTGCTCGTCGTCAAGGCGCCGGACGCGTCGCCGATCGTCGACACCACCGCGACCGGCACCGCGACCAACTTCACCAGCGACGAGTTGAACAAGATTCCGACGTCGCGCGATCCGTTCTCGCTGATGCGCTCGGTGCCCGGCGCGCTCGTCGATCGCGTCAACGTCGCCGGCAACGAGACCGGCCAGCAGCTCGATCGTCGTCGCGAAGGGCGCGCGGCCGCAGGACACGGTCGTGGACGCTCGACGGCGTCGAGATCACCGACATGGCGGCGGCCGGACAGTCGGCGACCTACTTCAACTTCGACAACTTCGAGGAAGTGCACGTCTCGACGGCCGGCAACGGACGTCCGCGAGCGCACCGGCGCGCTGACCGTCGACATGGTCGTCAAGCGCGGCGCGCAACCAGTACCACGGCGGCGCGCGCGGCTACTTCGCCAACGACAGCGCTGCAGGCGTCGAACGTTCCCGACGAGCTGAGCCACGCTGGCGGTCCCCGTCACCGACGCCACCGTCGGATCACATCACCAAGAGCACCGACTACGGCTTCGATCTCGGCGGCCCGCTGGTCCGCAACCGCGCGTGGTTCTACGGCTCATGCTTCGCGCCAGGACGTCGGGCTGTTCCGCCGCACGACCCAGGCGATCGATCGCACGCGGCTCGACGATCCGAACCGTCAAGATCAACTGGCAGGCGACGCCGAAGGACATGGTCAACTTCCTGTTCTACAACGGCTACAAGATCAAGGATCATCGCAAGCCCGGGCCTCGGCGACGACCGAAGCGCCGGACAGCGACGTTCCATCAGGACAATTTCTACAGCGACAGCTCGCCGCTGCACGGCCTGTGGAAGGTCGCGGACGATCGCGTGCTCGGCTCGAACGCGTTCCTGTCGATGAGCTACGCCTACTTCAACACCGGCGTCGCGCTGACGCCCGAGGGCGGGTTCGACGCGCAGGCCGGCTTCAACGCGCCAGCCTCGACCACCTACGGCAGCATCCAGCGGCAGGTCAGCTCGCGTCCGCAGCACACGGCGACCGCCGACGCGCACTCGTTCTTCACGAAGCTGGGCGGCACCAACGACGTCGAAGTACGGCGGCGGCTACCGCACGACCGACGTCATCACCGAGAACATGTGGCCGGGCAACGGCATCCGCGCGATCTACCAGACGGCCACCGACCTGCGCGCGCAGGCGTTCCGCGAAGGCCGCGGCGGCAATCGTGCCAACTACCTGCACGCCTACGTCGGCGACACGCTCTCCGCACCGCGGATGACGATCACCGCCGGCGTGCGCTTCGATCGCCAGTGGGGCAGCGCCGACGCGAGCACGACCGAGTCGAACCCGGCGTTCCCGGCGCTCGTGCCGGGGATCGTGTTCCCGGGCTACCGCGCGCCGTTCACCTGGAACAACCTGTCGCCGCGCGCCAGCTTCACCTACTCGCTCGACGAGTCGCACAAGACCAACGCGCGCGTGAGCTACAGCAGCTCCGCCGGTCAGCTCGCGACGTCGACGATCGGCTTCATGAACCCGGCGTCGGGCCTCGGCGCAGTGACCTACCGCTGGGCCGACGCCAACGGCGATCGCTTCGCGCAGGCGAACGAAGTCGACACCACCCAGGTGCTGTCAACGAGCGGTATCAACGTGAACAATCCGACCGCGGTCATCTCGCCCAACCAGGTCGATCCGAACCTGACGGCGCCGGTGACGCGGACGTTCGTCGCCGGTCTCGATCGCGAGCTGATGCCGCACCTCGCGGTGCAGGCGGCGTACACCTATTCGCGCAACAGCAACCTGTTCGGCAACTCGGTGGCGAACATCACGCCGCGCGTCGGCGTGCCGCTCGACGGCGGCTACACGACCGGCCCGACGCTGACCGGTACACTGCCGGACGGCTCGGCCCTACAGCGTGCCGACGTTCGTCCCGACCTCGGCGCTCGTGAGCGCTGGCGGCGGCGGCTTCCTGACGACGAACGTGCCGGGCTACTTCACCGACTACAACGGCGTCGAGCTGGCGATGATGAAGCGCCTCTCGAACAAATGGATGGGCCGCGTGTCGTTCGCGTACAACAACGCGCGCGAGCACTTCGACGGTGCGGCGGGACGGTTTGACAACTCCGGCAATCCGACGCGGTCGGTCACCGAGCCGCTCGTCGACGGCGGACAGTTCGTCGCGGCGACCGGCGGCGGCGGCGGCGCGTACTACCTGAATGCGAAGTGGCAGTTCAACGCGAACGGCATGTATCAGGCGCCGTACGGCCTCGAGATCGCCGGCAACGTGTTCGGCCGCCAGGGCTATCCGTTCCCGATTTATCGCCCGACGGCGCTCGGCTCGGACTCGATCAACGTGCTCGTCACGCCGGAAGTCGATACCTTCCGCTATCCGAATGCGTGGGACACCGATATCCGCGTCGCGCGTCAGTTCACCTTCTCGTCGCTCAAGGTGCGGGTGATGGCCGACGTGTTCAACCTCTTCAACGGCAACGCGGCGCTGCTGCGCAACAACAGCCTCGGCGGCACCAACAACGTCACGCCGGCGTCCTTCAACACGCTGTCGCAGAACGTGACGCCGCGGATCATGCGCCTCGGCCTCGTCATCGGGTTCTAAAAATGCAGCTCTCGGCTGCCGGCCATCAGCTCTCAGCTGATAGCCGACAGCTGTGAGCCGATAGCTGCTCGTTTGATAGCTTCGGCCCGGAGTGACCTCCGGGCCATTTTTTTGATCCGCACCGTCGGTTTACACAGACGGACGCTCAGCCGTTCGGTGATACGAAAAACCGTCGCGCGAACGCCAGACTCCTCCTCTTTTGGCGCAGATCGCCTTGACTCGCCTTACGGAAGAGCCTACAAGTGCGCCATGAAGAAGCTCATCGCCGCAATCGTTTTCCTCTTTCCCCTTGGCGCAGCGCTGCACGCGCAGGTGGAACAAGGGCGCCTGCTCGGCACCGTCAAAGACGCGCAAGGCGGCGTGCTGCCGGGCGTCACCGTGACCGCGACGTCGCCGGCGCTGATCGGCCAGCGCACCGCGATCAGCGAAACCGACGGCCGCTACCTGATCACGAACCTGCCGTCCGGCACCTACGCGCTCCGCTTCGAGCTCCAGGGCTTCCAACCCTTCGTCCGCCAGAACATCGTCGTGACGCAGGGCTCGACGCTCACCGTCGACAGCACGCTCGAAGTCGCGTCGCTCAGCGAGAGCATCACCGTCACCGGCGACTCGCCGATGGTCGACACGACGACGACGAAGGTCGGCGCGACGTTCAGCGGTGAAGCGCTGGTCGGCGTGCCGAGCTCCACCGACTTGTGGGGCAACCTGGCGCAGACGCCGGGCGTGCGCATGCAGGGCTACGACGTCGGCGGCTCGCACAAGAGCCAGCAGACCGGCTACGACGCGTTCGGCATCCGCGGCCAGAACAAGATGATGTACGAGGGCATCGATACCACCGAAGGCGATACCGGCGGCTTCTTCTACGCCGACTACTACGCCGTCGGCGAAGTGGCGATCACCGCCATCGGCGGCGACGTCGAGTCGAGCTCACCCGGCGCCACCAACACGCAGAACTTCAAGAGCGGCGGCAACCGCTTCTCGGGACTCGAGCACGTCACCTTCGAGCCGGTCGGCCAGTGGATGGCGAACAACGTCGACGACGAGACGCGCGCGCGCGGGTTCACCGGCAACCCGAACCTGTCCTTCTGGGAAACGCACCTCGAGCTCGGCGGCCCGATCCTGAAGGACAAACTGTGGTTCTTCGGCGCGTTCAACAAGTTTCACCTCGAGCAGCGCATCTCCGGCGTCGACCCGGACGTCGCCACCGACATCACCGACGTCACCGATCCGATGCTCAAGCTGACGTGGCGCCACGGCGCGAAGGACACCTTCGTCGGCTTCCTGATGCCGCGCAACAACAAGATCAAGCCGAACCGCGGGCTGTCGGCGAGCACGCTGCCCGAAGCGGTGCTGGCGCAGGACAGCAAGACGTGGATCAAGAAGATCGAGTGGCAGCGCGTCTGGTCGAACCGGATGTTCTCGACCATCCGCGCCGCGGCGTGCTGCGAAGTGTGGCCGATGACGACGAAGGTTGATCCGGCGCAGAAGCCGCCGACGCAGGACAGCGCGACCGGCCTAGTGAGCGGCGCCGGCTGGAACGCGTTCACGCTCGACTACGGCAAACCGCAGACACTCGGGACGCTCACGTACTTCCTGCCGGCGAAGAGCGGCAGCCACGACATCAAGGTCGGCTACGAGTACATCCTCAACCATTACCGGCAGGGGATCAACGGCCAGTCCGGACCGATTCAGTATCTGCCGCGCAGCGGTCAGGTCGATCAGATCCAGTTGGCCGACGTCGGCGCGTTCTCGGACTTCGGCAGCGGATGGCAGCCGGGATACGACAACAACTCGATGTTCTCCGTCTTTGCGCAGGACCGCTGGACGCCGACACCCAAGCTCACGATCACCGCCGGCTTCCGCTTCGGCCACCAGCGGCCGCACTATGAAGAGGGCACGCGCAGTCCGATCCTGGCGGACGTCTTTCCCCACGATGACCGTCCCGGAGCAGACGATCCTCTCCCGCAACAACATCGCGCCGCGCCTCGGCCTCGCCTACGACCTGTTCGGGAACGGCAAGACCGCGGTGAAAGCGTTCTACGGCCGCTACTACGCGATCTACGCCAACAACTTCACGTCGCTCAATCCGGGCGGCGCCAACTATCGCACCTACCAGTTCCTCGATCCGGAACCGCAACGGCGTAGCTACGACGGTCCGCAGGAGCTCGGAACGCTCATCTCCTCGACCGGCGGGAGTTCCACCACCGTGGACCCGAACCTCAAGCAGCCCTATGGCGACGAGTTCAGTGGATCGGTTGAGCATCAGTTCTGGGGCGAATCATCCGTGCGCGCTGTATACGTCCACAAGGTCAGCACCAACATCTTCGGCGTCGTCAACGTCGCGCGCCTCGGCAACATCACCGTGCCGGTCAGCGTCCCGAATCCGTTCGACGCGTCGCAGACGATCCACGTCCTCGACATCCCGGCATCGCTGCGCGGCGTCGTGCAGAACCAGTTCACGAACATCCCCGATTCGGACGCGACCTACGACACGCTGTCGTTCTCGGCGCAGCATCGCTTCCGCCGCGGGCTGTTCGTGCAGGGCGGGCTCGACTACCAGTGGCGCGACGAGCTGCGTTCGCCCGGCACCGGCGGCGCGATTTCGACCAGCCCGCTGAACACCGATCCGATCGCGGTCTACGCCTACGGCAGCACCTACCCGCTCAACTACAGCGCCGATATCTCCAATCGCCAGGCGAACACCAACGCTGGCAGGCGCGGCTGCTCGGCCGCTACGAACTGCCCTTCGCCGGCATCGGCGTCGGCACGAACGTTCGCGCGCAGAGCGGCTACCCGTGGTCGCCGGTCGCCAACATCCGGCTCGCGAACGCCGGCACGGTCAATGTCTTCGCCGACGACATCGACAATCGCCGATCCGATACCGCCGGCATCGTCGACCTGCGCGTCGACAAGTCGTTCGCGCTGTCGGGCGGCGCCAAGGTCACCGGGATGCTCGATCTCTACAACCTGATGAACTCGAACGCCGTCACCAACTTCTTCCTGACCAGCGGCAACACCTATAACCGCATCATCGCAGCGCTGAATCCGCGGACGATGCAGCTCGGTGTGCGCGTGACGTTCTAGTGGTGTGTCCTCTCGAAATGTAAGCGGACCGTTCCGTTGGAACGGTCCGGTGATCGCGGTTCAAGGCTTGATGTCGACCCTGCACCTTCTGTTGATACTCTCCACTGGAATGGTCGAAACCGCAAAGGGTTACGGCGCGCCGCGCCGTAACCCTATATAATCCACCTGTGATGCGTGACGTCATTATCGCGCTCGCCCTCGCCGCCGTGGCGGCCTTTCCCGCGCGCGGCGAGCAGAATTTCGCCGCGCAGCGCCACTCGATGCCCGGCGGCACCAGCGGGCAATCGTCCAGGCACGCGGCCGACGCCGCCGCCTCCTCCGGCACCGCCGCAGACACCGCCTCGAACCGTCGCGCCCCCGCTTACGTTTCCGTTGCCGCCGCTGATGACGCCGCCGGCGGGCGGCTTGCAGCCCCGACCCGGCGAGGGCGTGCCGTTCCGCACCGGGCCGCGACGCCTTTACGGCGGTAGCGGCGGTGGGCACGGCGGCTCATTCTATTCACCCTTTTACGAATACCCGACCGACACTTCGGTGGCCCCCGGCACCAACAGGCCATCGGCATCTGCCACGGGCCTGCTTCGCCTCGAGGTCACCCCGCTGACCGCGCAGGTGTTCGTCGATTCGCTCTACGTCGGCACCGTCGACGACATCAACGCGCAGCGCGTCCGCTGCAACTCACGGAAGGTCCGCACCGGCTCGAGTTCCGCGCGCCGCGAGTGCCAGACCGTGACCGTCGACATCCGGATCTCGCCGATGCGAGACCGTGACATATCGCGCGGCGCTGGAGCCGATGCGCCCGGCCGCCGCCGCGCCGGTCGCTCCGTCGGTCGCCGCCGCCAACGCGAAGATGTACGTCATCCCGAACTGCTACCTCGGCAACATCCCGCCGCGCGCGAACCGCCTGCCGTCGGGCTGCGACATCAAACAGGTTCAGGTTCTCGGACCCAAGTAAGGGCCGATCGCGCGTATCGACCACGTAGACGTCGGCAACGAAGAAGCCGGCGTCCTGCTCCGGCACGAGGTCCGCGCGCGTCAGCAGCGCCGCCTGTCGCGCGCCCGGCGTGATGTCGGTCGCGACCACGTCGAAGCCGAACGGCCGATCCGGAATCGTGTCGTCAGCGGCCAGACGCTCGGTCTTCCCTTCCTCGAGATCGCGGCGGAATACGTCGACCGACTGGTTCCGGTCGCGCCGCACGAGGTTGCTCGCCGATCGCCGCGACCGCCTGGGACGAAACAAGAACGCGCTTACGGGCGTTGGCGCGGCGAGCGGGATAGCATGAAGGCTCGTGCATGGGATCGCCTTCGAGGGAGTGCGGCTGCCGCGCGGCGTTTCACGTCGGCGCGGTGGAATGGCTGACAAGCCACGATCTGATGCCGGACGTCGTCGCGGGCGCCAGTTCGGGCGCGCTGATCGCCGGCGCCATCGCGATCGGCCGCACGAGCGATCTGCGGAGCGTGTGGACCGAGCTGTTCGGCAGCCGCGTGATGCGATGTGCGACGACTGCTGCGAGGACACTGGCCGTACCGCATGTCGGAGATCGTCGGCGGCGTCGCGCGCCGGTATTTCGGCGAGCGGCTGATCAGCGACACGTGCCTGCCGATCTCCGTCGTCGTCACCCAGCTCGGACTCCGCGGCTTCTCGCGGCGGGCGTTGACCGCGCGCGATCCGATTCGGCTGGCGGACGCGATCCTGGCGTCGTGTTTCCTGCCCGGACCGTACTCGCGCATGGGTACCGATCGGTCGGCGGCCGACGTTCGACGGCGCATGGCTGTGCCGCGTGCCGATCGACGCCGCCGCGGCGCTCGGCGCGCGACGTGTGATCGCGTGCGTGAGCGACGATGCGGGACGGCTGCTGCGCGGCGCGCTGTGGACGAAGACGATCGAGGCGCCCGCGGGCATCGACTGCCGCGTGCTGTCACCGGTCGCGCCGCTGCCGATCGGCGCATTCGACTTCGATCGCGGGGCGACGCTGGAGACGTTCGCGATCGGCGCGGAGAGCGCGCGGCAGTTCGCCGATCGCCATCGCGACTGGCTCAACGGTGGTCGTTGAGTCGTTGGTCGTTAGTCGTTGGTCGAATTAGTCGTTGGTCGTTAGTCGTTGGTGTCGTTAGTCGTCGTTGGTGGGTGGTCGTTGGTCGTTAGTCGTTGGTCGTTAGTCGTTGGTCGTTAGTCGTTGGTCGTTGGTCGTTGGTCGTGACTAATGACCAACGACTAATGACCAATGACCAACGACCAATGACCAACGACTAATGACCAACGACTAATGACCAACGACCATCACTGCGCGATTCGCCGCGGCCACAGCATCCACGCCCACACGGCCATGCTCGCGGAGATCAGCGTCAGCAGCGCGAAGCTCCAGAAGAACCACGGATCGCTGATGCGCCTGCTCCAGATCTCCGGCGTCCTGGCGAGGTGCGCAAAGCGTGACGAGCGCGAAGATCGTCCCCGGTCGTGATCAGATAGGCCTTCACCGTCGGCTCCTTCGAGAACGTGTCTCACAAACTCCGAGCGGGCACGAAACCACGAAACCGCGAGAATCGGATCAAATCAAACCACGAAAGAGCTGGCCACGAAGACACCAGCATGTGTGGCATGGCTTCTAGTTCGCGCACCGCCGAACCGCGCCGTCCACGCGGCGACTTCCTCCGGCAGAATGCGCCGGAAGAGCGGCGGCAGATCGCCAATCATGCGCTCGGGCTCCAGGAGTGTCAGCTCTGACTCCACGGGACTTGCGGGCCAGCCGCGCCGATCAGGGGCGACGCCAAGGCCGTCGGAGAATCGTGCCGCTGGTCTCGGGCATTACCGGCTCGGCGAGGACCGCGAACAGGCGCCACGAGGTTGAGCGACACGCGCATCGCGACGGCCGCACGCGCCGGGACGTTCTTCCACGGCTCCGCCTCGGCGAGGTAGCCGTTCCCGGCCGTCCACAGCGCGCGCAGTTCCTGCAGCGCCTTGCCCGGAACGAACGGTCGTCGAGTAGTGCCGCTGCAGCGCGCCGACCCGCTCGTTGAGCTCGGCGTAGAGCCGCTGCTCGAGTGCGCCCGCGTCCCCGCCGGCGGGCACCCTGCCGCCGAACCGGCTCGCGGCGAGCTTCACCGTCCGGTTCACGAAGTTGCCGAACACGCCGACGAGATCCTCGTTGACCGTCGACGCAAACAGATCCCACGTGAAGTCCGCATCGTCGGACTCCGGGGCGTTGGCGAGCAGGTAGTAGCGCCAGTAGTCGGCCGGCAGCAGTTCCAGCGCGTGTCGACATGAAGACGCCGCGATGCTGGCGAGTCGAGAACTTGCCGCCGTAATAGGTGAGCCAGTTGAAGCCCTTGATGAAGTCGGCCAGCTTCCACGGCTCGCCCGATGCCGAAGAGCGTCGCCGGAAACACGATCGTGTGGAACGGGACGTTGTCCTTTGCCCATGAACTGCGTGTAGTCGACGTCCGCCGGCGTCGAGCCACCACGACTTCCAGTCGCGTCGCCGCCGGATCCGCGTCGGCCCATTCTTGCGTCGCGCCGATGTACTCGATCGGCGCGTCGAACCAGACGTAAGAACACCTTGCTTCTCGAAGCCGGCCCGCTCGACCGGCACGCCCCACGAGAGATCGCGCGTGATGCCGCGATCCTGCAGTCCTTCGTCGAGCCACTTGACGGCGATCGACGTCGTGACCGCGCGGCCAGTTCTGCCGCGTGCTCGACCCAGTTGGCGCAGGCGATCGGCGAGCTTCGGCAGCAGCAGGAAGAGATGCCTGGTCTCACGCACCTCGAGGTCGGTGCTGCCGGAAACGCTCGGAGCGCGGATCGATCAGCTCGGCTGGACTCGAGGACGCGGGTGCACGACTCGCACTGATCGCCGCGCGGCGCGATCGTAGCCGCAATGCGGACAGGTGCCGATCACGTAGCGGTCGGGAAGAAACCGGCGATCGACGGTGGAGTAGAGCCTGACGGGTCGACCGCTCGTCGATGAAGCCGTTGGCTTCGAGCCGCGCGCGCGAAGTGCTTCGTCAGCTCGTGGTTCTGCGGCGAGGACGTGCGGCCGAAATGATCGAAGGACAGATGCGAAGCCGGCGCCGAGGCGCGCCTGGAGCTCGTGCTGCTGCCGGCAGAACCCGGCGACGTCCATGCCCGCCTCGAGCGCCGCCAGTTCCGCCGGCGTGCCATGCTCGTCGGTCGCGCACACGAACAGCACGTCGCCGCCGCGCGCGCAGGTAGCGCGCGTAGACGTCGGCGGGAAGCATCGAGCCGACCAGGTTGCCGAGATGCTTCACGCCGTTGATGTACGGGAGCGCGCTCGAAATGAGATGCCGCTTCGCCATTTCGAGCGCGCCGCCGCCTACTCGTTGATCGGAATCATCACGTGCGCGCCGGGCGTGCCCGGGAGCATCAGCCACGGGCGGCCGTCGCCGCCGATCGCTTCGTCGCGCTGGCTGCCTTCCGGAGACGCCGACCGTCTCGGGCGTCGCGCCGGGCACCGACAGCACCCACAGCAGCTGAATCCGATCCGTCTTGCCGTACAGCGATACGACATCGTCCCGAACGGCGACGGCTTGAGCGTGCCGTCCTTGGTCGCCGCGGCGACCGCCTCGATAATCTCCTTGTCGGACTTGCCCTGCGCGCGCAGCTTCGCGCGGAGAAGTCGCGGCGCTGCGGCGGTCGCGCGGTTGTAGCACCAGGTGAAGCCGTCGGCGCCGCGCGGCGTGCACTCGGCGAAGTTGGTGCCCTTGCGCAGCCACGATGCGCTCGCCGGTCTTCGCGTCGTAGCTGGTAGACGCTCGCGCTCGGCGCGCGAGATCCTCGGGCAGCGGCAGCGTCGCCTGCGCGATCTCGTCGGCCGCGACTGTCGGTGACGGTCGAGGTCTTCGCCGGCGGGTTGATCGGGATCATGATGTGCGCGCCCGGCGTGCCGGGCAGCATCATCCACGGCAGGCCGTGTCCGGCGAGCGCCGTCGTCGCGCTGGCTCACCGTCGACACGCCGACGGCTTCGGGCGTGGCGTTGGGCAGCGACATCACCCACAGGTTCTGGATCCGATCGCGTCTTGTCGAAGCCGCGATACGACATCATCGCCTTCGGCGGCTGCGGCAGCGTGCCGTCCTTGACCGCCGCCGCGACCGCCTTCTGGATGTCCTCGTCGCTCTTCTTCTGCGCGCGCAGCTTGGCTTCGAGGTCGCGGCGCGGCGCGAACGCCTTGTTGTAGCAGCGCTCGAAGCCGTCGGCCATCTTGCGGCTGGCACTCGACGAAGTTCGTGCCCTGGCGCAGCACCTTGCGCGCGCCGGTGGCGGGTCGTAGGTGACGACCGTCGCGCCGGCCGCGCAGATCCTCCGGCAGGATGTGCGTCGCCTCCGCGATCTGCTGGTCGACCGATCGCCGACTGCTGCGGCGGCGAACGCGATCGCACCTGACGCGAGGGCGACCGCCGCCGCCGCAGGACGAAGTTCCTCATGGTCTGATCTCCTTGGACGTTATGCTGCGGTCCTGCACGCGCCGCCCTGCGAACGCTTCGACTGTGATCCGTTACTGCCGGTTGTACCTGATGCCTGCGGCCTGCGCCTTCTCGATGGCGATCACCATCGCCGGCACCATCGTGACGCCGGGCAGCAGGTTCGCCTGCAGATCCTTTTGAAGCTCCGCCGCCTTGCCCTTGCCTCTCGGCCTCGAGCTCCAGGCACCACGCCGCCGAACGCGTTGGCGCAGAGCAGGAACTTCGTTCCCATCTTCTGCAGGCTCTCGATGCCGAGCGCCGGCAGCGCTTCGGCGAGCGCCGGGATCGGCGGCGTCTGATATCGCCTGCATGACAGCAGATGCACATCGTCTTTCGTCGGCTCGATTGAAGACGTTGCGCGTGTGCGGCTTGCCGGCCGCATCCTTGAGCGACCATGTACTCGCCGAGGCTGTAGCTTCGCCCACATCGCGTCGTTGAACGCGAGCGCGATGCTCGACTGCGTGCCGATGCCGTAGAACGTGCCCGACGGCGCCCGCCTGCCCGGCGCGGTCTTGTAGGCGGCCGAATACGTGTTCAGGTAGTTGAGGATGTGCAGCTGCGGCAGCAGGTTCTTGTGCTGCGGGAAGTCGAACAAGCAGCGATGCGTGCCCTTGACCTCGTTCATCCAGTCGTCGGGCCCGGACTCCTGCGCGGCAGCCGTGCGCACCGCCGAGCGGCAGGCCCGCGGCCGCAATCGCACCGAGCATTCGACCGAGAAATCCGCGGCGTGGCGTCTCTACTCCACGATTCATAGCGTGCTCCTCAAAAACATGGCCGGGGTGCACAAGTGTAACTGCAGACGTTCTGGGGCTCACGGGCAACGTTCTCGGGCGTCTGACGATGCTCGTTCTGGGGGGCTGACGTCGCTCGTTCTGGGGCCTGACGTCGCTCGTTCGAACGTTGTGCGAAGCCGCCAGAACGATCAGCGTCAGCCGCCAGAACGATCGGCGTAAGTCTCAGAACGACGACGAGTGCCACGCAACCCTGCGCCCCCGTGCAGTTCTGGACGGCGCCGTAAGAAGACTGCCAACGCGGGCAAACGGACAATAGAACAACTGCGGGCGTCGGCCGATAGTGTACGAGACAGCGACCTAGTCCATGTCAGGAGTTCCTGGTTCCGTGACGAATCTGCACGCACCGCCCCGCGCCGCCGTCCGCGACGTCGTCCGATCCGGCCGCCAGGCTCGGTCCTCGCGGAACGCGGTGCGCGGCTCGGCGCAGTCGATCCTCGACAGCGATCATCGGCGTTGGCGATGGTCTCCGGTCGACGCCTTTCTGCTCGGCATGGCCGGCGCCGCGGCCGCGACGTCGGACCCGCCGCCGCCACGCGGCAGCGGGGTCGTGACGCTTGGGCCTTGTCACTCTCGCTGGTCGGCGTGCGTCGCGTGGATCTGGCTCTGACGCTGCGGTTTCTGCATCTAGAACGGCCAGTCGATCGGCAAGAAGCTCGTCGGCATCAAGGTGCTTCGCAGGACGGCACGCGCGCGTCGCTCGGCCGCGTGCATGCTGCTGCGGAATCTGGTGATCAGGACCGTCAGCGTGATCCCGATGTTCGCCTTCGGATCGACGTGCTGTTCATCTTCTCGGCATCGCGGCAGTGCCTCCACGACAGGCTCGCGGACACGATTGTCGTCGTTGCCTGAGACCGCCCGTGGCGACGACGGACATTCTCGACACCGTCGTCACCGCCGAGACGCCGGAAGGGATCCTGCTCGAGCTGCGTCCGGCGGGCCTGACCGCCCGCTGCTATGCCTTCGTCGTCGACTGGTTGATCCGGATCGCGGTGCTCTACGCCGTGCAGATGGCCGCCGTCTTCGCCGGCGGCATCGGCATCGCGCTGTGGCTGATTCTGTTCTTCGCGCTGGAGTGGTTCTACCCGGTGGCGTTCGAGCTGACGCCGTCCGGCGCGACGCCGGGCAAGCGGGTCTTCAGCCTCCGGGTGCTGATGGACAACGGGCTGCCGATCACCGCGGCGGCGTCCGTCACGCGCAACCTGCTCCGCTTCGCCGACTTCTTTCCGTTCGGTTATGGCTTCGCGATCGTCAGCATCCTCCTCCGCCGCGACTGCAAGCGCCTCGGCGACCTCGCCGCCGGGACCATCGTCGTCTACGCGACGCGCGAGGTGTCGCCGGCGCCGCTCGATACAGGCCGCGCCGGTCGTGCCGGCGCTGCGGCTGGCGCCGGCGGATCAGGCGGCGGTGATCGCCGCTCGCCACGCGCGCGCCGCGGCTCACGCGCGAGCGGCTCGACGAGCTCGCGGCGCTGGCCGCGGTCGTCTCCGGCGACGGCGGCCGCAGCGGCCCGTTCGTCACGCGCCGCGTCCTCGGCGTCGCGACGTGGCTGATCGGACGGCGATGATGACGCCGCTCCGCTTCGAAGAAGCCTATCAGGACGAATGGGCCGAGCTCGAGGCGCTGCTCGGCCGCGCGCTCGGCAGAAAGAGCGGCCAGCGCAAGGCTGCCGCGGTGTCGGGTGCACGGCTCGCGGCGCTCTATCGCCGCGCCTGCGAGCAGCTCGCGCTGGCGCGCGGCGCGCGCCTATCCCGCGCATCTCGTCGATCGGCTCGAACGGCTCACCGCCGACGGGCATCAGCTGATCTATCACCGCCGCGAGCTCGGATTCGCGCGGCTGGAACAGGTCATTGCCGTCGAGTTCCCGGCGGCGGTCGAAACGCGAATCGCGTACGTCGCGGTCGCGACGGCGGTGTTCGTCCTGCCGACGCTGATCGTCGGCCTGCTCGTCTACCGCCAGCCGGAAATGATCCTGACCGTGGTCGACGCGGAGACCGCCGCGTCATGCGAAGAGATGTATTCGCTGTCGGCCGAATCGATCGGCCGAGGCCGCACCGCGGACACCGACTGGATGATGTTCGGCCACTACATCCGCAACAACATCAGCGTCGCCTTTCAGTGTTTCGCCGGCGGGTTGTTCGCCGGCCTCGGCAGCCTCTTCTTCCTCGGCTACAACGGCGTGCACTCGGGCGCGATCGGCGGCTACCTCACCGAACGCGGCCTCTCCTCCACGTTCTACTCGTTCATCGTGACGCATTCGGCATTCGAGCTGACCGCGATCGTGCTCTCCGGCGCCGCGGGTTTGCAGATCGGCCACGCGCTGCTGGAAACCGGCGCGGCTCACGCGGCAGCAGGCGCTCGTCGAGGCGACCGGGAATCCGCGGTTGTGCTCTACGGCGTGACCGCGATGCTGCTCGTCGCCGCCGCCATCGAAGCGTTCTGGTCGTCCGCCGCCTGGCTTCCTCACCCGGCGAAATACGGCGTCGCCGTCGTCTGCTGGATCGCGGTCATCGAGCTACTTCGCGTTCGCGAGCGCCATGCAGATTGACGCGCTCGCCGTCCGGCTGCGGCCGCGGACGCCGACCGAGGCGGCCGATCTCGGCGTCTGCCTCTGCCAGCAGCGCGGCGCGCTCGGTCTACACCTGCTACGCGCTGGTCGCGCTGCCGGTCGTCGCGCTCGCGCTCGCGTCGTTCGAGATCGCCGCATGGCTGCCGGCGGTCGTGATCTGGCTCTCGAAGGCGTGGCTCGATCGCACCGTCCTGTTCGTGCTGTCGCGTGCGGCGTTCGGGCAGCCGACGACGGTCGCGGACGTGTGGCGGGCGCAGCGGCAGGTGTGGTGGCGGCAGTTCTTCTTCACGTGGATCGTGCGGCGCTTCTCGCCGTGGCGCTCGCTGACCCAGCCGATCTATCAGCTCGAGCAGTTCTCCATCGTCAGGGCCGGCGCGCGCATCCGGCAGATCCGCCACCGTCACGCCGGCTCGGCGCTGATGATGACCTCGGTCTTCGGGGTGTGTGAAACCGTCCTGACGATCGCGCTGGTGTCGCTGTCGTTCTGGCTCGCGCCGATCGGACGGTCGCCGTCGCTGCCGGCCCTGCTCTCCGGTGAAGACGCGGCGCTGGCGATGGTGATTCCGGTGGCGTATGCCGCGACGGTGGTGTTCCTCGAGCCGTTCTACGTTGCCGCCGGATTCGCGATGTACCTGAACCGCCGCGCCGAGCTCGAAGCGTGGGACATCGAACAGGAGTTTCGACGTGCGTTCGCGGCGTGACCGGCTGGTCGCGGTGTTGATGCTGACGGCGCTGTGCGCCGCCGGCCATCCGTTCGAGCCGCCGCCGCGCCGCCGGAACCGGTCCCGCGACCGCGGCTGACGATCGACGCCGCGGACGTCGCGCGCGCGATCGACCTTGTCGAAGACGGATCCCAACCTCGCCACTGAACGCACCATGAAGGTGCTCCGCTGGAAGGATTCCGGATCGAAGCCGCTCCCGCGCGTCGCACCGGATGGATTGGATCGCCGGGCTGTTCGAATGGATCGCGCAGTCGGCGCGCGTGCTCGTGTGGTGCACGGTGATCGTGCTGGTCGTCATGCTGGCCGCCTACATCGCACGCGCCGTGCACGCATACACTGCCGCGGCGTGAAGAACCGTTCGTCGCGCCGACGCACGTGCGCGATCTGGACATCCGGCCGGAGACGCTGCCCGCCGACGTCGGCGGCGCGGCGCGCGTCCTGTGGGATCGCGGTGAGCAGCGCGCGGCGCTGGCGCTGCTCTACCGCGGCCTGCTCTCGAGGCTCGTGCACGTCCACCGCGTGGCGATTCGCGATTCGAGCACCGAAGGCGACTGCCTGCAGTTGGCGTCTCAGCAATTGACGGCGTCGAGACTCGAGTACGCCTCGCGGCTGATCGGCGCGTGGCAGCGATCGGTCTACGGTCGCGAGATCGTGGGCAGCGACGACGTGCACGCGCTCTGCGATCACTTCGCCGAGATGCTCGATCGCGCCGGGCCGGCGACGATCGCGAGCGAGGCCGCGGCATGAAGCGCCTCGTCGTCACGCTGCTCGTCGGCGTGCCGCTGGTCCTGCTGGTCGTCTGGATCGCGAGACACACGTACGGGACGACGCCACCGTCGCGATGCCCGCGAAGGGCGAAGCGGCGACCAATCAGTTCTACGCGGCGCAGCGGTTCGCCGAAGCGCTCGGCGCGCGGACGCGGCGGGACCACGTGTTCGTGCTGCCGCCGGCCAACGCCGTGATCGTCGTCTCGTCGTGGCACTGGAGCCTGAGCCACAGCCGGCGCGAGGCGCTCGAGCGCTGGGTCGCCGCCGGCGGCCGGCTCGTCGTCGATCACACGCTCATCGACAGCGCGGCGGAATTCGAGAACTGGTCGGGAATCATCCGGGAATGGGCGCGGCCGTCCGACGGGCACAAGCCCGACGGCTGGAAGCTCGGCGATCGATGCTGGACCAGCAGCGAGGAATCGACGGCGGCAGAGATGCCGGCGTCGCCCGGAGCGTCCTACCAGATCTGCAACTTCGAATGGGTCTCGCACCTCGCGGGCGAAGAAAATGTCGTGTGGGCGCTGCGCGATGCATCCGGCATCCACGCGATGCGCACCCGCGTCGGTCGAGGGACGGTGACGATGATCGATGCCGCTCCGTTCACCCACCGGAACCTGCTCGACGGCGATCACGGCCGGCTGTTCGTGGCAGCAACCGCGCTGCGTCGCGGCGACGAGGTGCACTTCCTCTCGGAAGACGATGCGCCGTGGCTGCTGGCGCTGGCGTGGCAGCGCGGCGCGCCGGTCATCGCCTTCGCGCTGGCGATGGTCGCGCTCGCGCTGTGGCGCGGCGCGATCCGGTTCGGACCGCTCGCGGCGGCGCCGGTCGCCGCGCGGCGTCTCGCTCGCCGAACAGATCCGCGGCACCGGGGCGTTCGCGCTCCGCCACGGCGGCGGCGAGTCGCTGCACGGTGCGTGCGTCCGCGCGCTCGAGGAAGCCGCGCGGCGCCGCGTCAAGGCGTACGCGACGCTGTCGGGCGGCGAACGCGCGACGGCGCTCGCCGCGATCACCGGCCTCAATCGAAACGCTCTCGGATCGGCGGTCCACCAGCATCCCGAGGGACGCAGCTCGTCCGAGTTGCGCCGCGTGATCGCGCTCCTCGAGACGGCGCGGCGCCGCGTCCTGTCGGACCGCTCGGGTCAATCGCCTCAGCTGATGTGAGTAATAGGTTTAGCTATGCAACAACTTGAAATGGATACCGCGGCGCAGGCCGCCCAGGCAGCGAAAACGCTCGACGACCTGCGCGCGGCCATCGGTCACGCGATGGTCGGCCAGTCGGCGACAGTCGAGCAGGTGCTGATCGCGCTCGTCGCATCGGGGCACGTTCTCGTCGAAGGCGTGCCGGGACTGGGCAAGACGCTGCTCGTCCGCGCGCTCGCGCAGGCGCTGACCGCTCGGCCACTCGCGCGTGCAGTTCACGCCGGACATGATGCCGTCGGACATCACCGGGCACGCCGTCCTCGATCCGTCGACGCGCGAGATGCGGCGTGGTCCGCGGTCCCGTGTTCACCCACGTGCTGCTCGCCGACGAGATCAACCGCGCGCCGGCCAAGACGCAGAGCGCGCTGCTCGAGGTGATGCAGGAGTACCAGGTGACGCTCGAGGGCGGACGCTGCCGCTGCCGAAGCCGTTCATGGTGCTGGCGACGCAGAATCCGGTCGAGACCGAAGGCGACGTATCCGCTGCCCGAGGCGCAGCTCGATCGATTCCTGTTCAAGGTCGAGATCGGCTACCCGTCGAGCGCCGAGGAAGTCGCGGTCGTGATGCGCGTGACGGCGAATCAGGCCGGCAACGACCTGCCGCTCGCCGCCGTGAAGCCGTGCCTCGACGCCGCCGGCGTCGCCAGCCTGCAGCGGCTCGCGGCCGAGCAGCGCGTGGACGAGCAGGTGGTCGACTACGCCGTCCGCATCGTCCGTGCGACGCGCGATCACGCCGCGGTCGCGGTCGGCAGCGGCTCGCGCGGCGCGCTGGCGCTGGTGCGGGGCGCACGCGCGGCGGCGCTGCTCGACGGGCGCGGCTACGCGACGCCGGACGACATCAAGCGGATCGCGCTGCCGGCGCTGCGCCATCGCATCGCGCTCGCACCCGACGCGCTCCTCGAAGGGCGGACCGCCAACGACGTACTGTCCGAGATCATCGGCGCCGTCGCGGCTCCGCGCGTGTAACGTGACGCTGCGCGCGATCCCGGGACGGCGCGCGATCGCGATGCTCGCGGCCGTCGCCGCGGCCCTGCTGCTGACGCTGCTGGCTCGCGTCTCGCTCACTATCGTCAGCCGCGCGGCGCTGGCCGCGAGCGCGGTGCTGCTGGCCGCCGCCGGATGGGACTACGTGTCCTCGCGGCGCGCCTGGCGCCGGTCGTCGGCCGCGATGACGCGCCGCCTGCCGTCCGCCTTCGCGATCGCCGTCAAGCGGCCGGTGCAGCTGGCGATCGAGACGACCGGCGCCGGCACGTGGCGCGCCGAACTCCACGACCACGCGGACGCGACGCTGCTGACCGACGGTCTGCCGCGGTCGCTGACGCTCGCCGGCGGCACGCGGACCGAGTTCACGCTACATGGTGAACCCGACGACGAGAGGCCAGGTGGCGTTTGCGCCGGCGGACATCCGCATCCGCTCGCGCTGGGGATTCTGGGAGCTGCTCGATCGCATCGGCGCCGCCGAGACGCGGCGCGTGTATCCCGACTTCGCGCAGGTGGCGCGCTACGCGTGGCTGGCTGGCGATCGCGCGGCTGCAGGAAATCGGCATCAAGACTTACCAGCTGCGCGGCGGCGGCACCGACTTCAAGGAGCTGTCGGAGTATCGCGCCGGCGAGCCGGTGCGGCACATCGACTGGCGCGCGACGGTGCGCGCCGGCAAACCGATCGTCCGCGAGTTCCAGGACGAACGCGATCAGTGCGTCATGCTGCTGGTCGACTGCGGCCGCCGCATGCGCGCCGACGATCGCGGCGGCGCCGCCGGCACGACGCACTTCGATCAGGTGCTGAACGCGGTGATGCTGCTCTCGTACGTCGCGCTCAAGCAGGGCGACGCGGTCGGCGCGATGACCTTCGGCGCCGCCGCCGGCGGAGCGCGTCACGTCGCGCCGCGCAAGGGCGTCCAGACGCTGAACGCCTTGATGGGCCAGCTCTACGACGTCCAGCCGACGGCGACGCACTCGGACTACGTCGACGTCGCGCAGGAGCTGCTGCGCAAGCAGCACAAGCGCGCGCTGATCATCGTGATCACGAACTTCCGCGACGAGGACAGCACCGAGCTGCGCCACGCGCTGCGCCTGCTCCGCCAGCGTCACCTCGTGCTGCTCGCCAGCCTGCGCGAGCGCATCGTCGGCGAGCTGCTCACGCAGCCGCTGACCAGCGGCGACGCGGCGATCGACGTCGCCAGCGCGCACGTCTACGAGCAGTCGCGCCGCGACGCGTTCAACCGGCTGGCGACGCGCGACGCGCTGATGGTCGACGCCGAGCCCGAACGCCTCGGCATCGAGCTGGTGAACCGGTATCACGCGGTGAAGCGGGCAGGATTGATCTAGACGTTCTGGCGGCTTTCGCTGTTCGTTCTGTGGGCTGTCGATCATCGTTCTGGCGGCTGACGGCGTTCGTTCGAACGACGGGCGATGCACCCAGAACGATCAGCGTAAGTCTCCAGAACGATCGACGAACGTCTCCAGAACGTTCACCGTGAGCCCCCAGAACCATTCGTGGCGGCGCTCTTTTTGCCGCCTCGACTTCTTTCCGCGCCGCCTCGATCTTCCCTTGGCGCTCGTAGACATCAGCGAGCACGTAGTGACCGAGCGGCGCCAGGCGCGGCTCGGGCTTGTTGGCGAGGCCGCTGCGCGCCCAGCGCTCGGCGCCTTCGAGATCGCCGGCGTCGAGCAGCGCCTTGGCGAGATAGAGCTGGCCGACGCCGAAGGTCGGTTCGATCTCGACGACCTTGCGGAAGTGCGCGATCGCGTCTCCGCTTCGGCCGCGTCTGCTGCAGCAGCTTCGCGGCGTTGAACGCCGGCGCGATACGCCTTGGGTTCTGGCCGAGCTCCGCCTCGTAGGCAGTCGATCGCCTTGTCGATCTGCGCCCTGCCCTTCGTAGACGAGCCCGAGGTCGAACCGCGCCAGCGCCAGCCCCGGCTTCTTCTCGAGCGCCGCCTTGATCGCGCGCTCGGCCTCGTCGAAGCGCTTCGCTTCGATGCGGCTCTCGCCGAGCTTGAGCAGCAGCCGGTGCTCGTCCACCTTGCGCTCGAGCGCGTCGTTGATCACCGCCTCGGCGCGTGCGGCGTCGCCTTTGCGCATGTAGAGGTCGGCGAGCTGCCAGAGCACCTTCCCGTTCCTCGGATCGAGCGCCCGCGCGCGCTCGAAGCCGACCTGCGCTTCGTCGAGGCGGCCCTTCGTCCTTGTAGGTCAGCGCGAGGCTGAAGAGCGCGTTCTGGTGCTCGCTGTCGCGCGCCAGCGCGTCGCGGTACGCGGCGATGCGCCTCCTGCGGCCGCTTCTGCCTTCTTGTAGAAGTTGCCGAGGAGCATGTAGCCCTCGACGATCTCCGGATCCGTCGGCCAGCGCCTGCCTGACCGTCGGCGATCGCGCCGTCGACGCTGCCCTCGACCGACAGCGCTGCCCGCCTGCTTTCAGGAGGTTGTAGAGCTCGATCTTGTCCTTGGGATCGCCGCGCGCCGGCGCGTCGATCGATCTTCAGGTTGACGGCTGCCGGCGACGTAGCCGAGCGCGGCGAGCCGCTCTTCCGGTCTCGGCATCGACCGGACGCGGACCCTGCGCGGCGCCGCGCTCGCGCCGTGCGCGACCTCGAACTCGTCGAGCGCCGCGGCTCGAGCACGTCGAGCCGCGAACCGGTCGTCCGTCGATCGGTCGTGCGCCTCGGCGCGGATCGTTCGACAGGTCGTAGAGCTCCGGCCGCGGCGCGCGGATCAGCTTGAAGCGCCCGTCCTGAATCGACGCGCAGCTCGCTCCAGCCGTAGTGGATATCGCGGATACCAGCTCTCGGAATGCGCGACCAGGCCGAGGTGCTCGCCGCGGGCGAGCGGGCATCAGGTTCGCGCCCTGCACCGGCGACGGACATCGCGACGCCGAGCAGCGACAGCGCCGTCGGCATCACGTCCACGATTCGCACCTGGTCGGACACGACGCGCGCCGGCACGCCGGGGCCGCTGACGATGAGCGGAATGTGCGTCGCCGGCTTCGTAGATGAAGAAGCCGTGCGTCAGCTCGCCGTGCTCGCCGAGCATCTCGCCGTGATCGCGCCACGACGACGACGAGCGTGTCGTCGAGGCGGCCGTCGGCGCGAAGGCGCGTCGAGCAGGCGTCCGACCTGCGCGTCGCACGCCGGCGATCTCGGCGTCGTAGGCGCCGTCCCTGGTCCGCGGGAAGCGCGACCGGAACGGTTCCGGCGCCTCGTACGGCGTGTGCGCGTCGTAGAGGTGGACCCACGCGAAGAACGGGCTGGCTGCGGTCCGCGTGCAGCCACTCGAGCGCGCTGGTCCACGACTTCCGATCCCGGCCGCTGGATCATGTCCATGCCGCCGGCGCTCGGGAAAGCTGGTCGAGATCGAAGTCGTCGACGTAGCGATCGAACCCCTGCGCGATCCCCCAGCGCCGGTCGAGGACGAAGGCGCCGACGAAGCCGCCGGTGCGGAAGCCGCGGTCGCGCAGGATCTCGGCGAGCGTCACCTGGTCGTCGCCGAGATAGAAGCCGCCGTTGTCGCTTCACGCCGTGCCAGCCGGGAAACGTTCCGGTCATCAGCGATGAGTGCGCCGGCAGCGTCAGCGGCATCACCGTCGTCGCGTGCTCGAAGCGCAGTCCGGACGCCGCCAGCGCGTCGATCTGCGGCGTCTGCGCGGCCGCGTAGCTGATAGCAGCCGAGATGATCGGCGCGCACCGTGTCGAGCGAGACGATCAGGCAGATTGCGCGGCGCCGCCGGCCGGAGCAGCCGCACGCCCGCGATCGGCCCGACGAAGATGATCCACCCTGCGGCGAGCAGGATGGCCGCGATCACGAGCCGGCGATGATCCGCGTGTTCACGGCTAGCGGCCGTCCGTCGAAGCGTAAGCGGGCCGTTCCGTCGGCGCCCGACGATCGTGGTTCAAGGCTCGATGCGTCTCATCACCGTCAGCTGATACGGTCCACTAGAATCCGCTGCGATCCGCGGCGAGCTTGTGCAGCTCCTCGCGCGCTGGCCGCGAAGCCGGGCGCGAGCTGCAGCGTCTTCTCGAGATTACGGCCGCGCGCTCACGACCGCGCCCTGGCGGACGAGGGCGAGCCCGAGATTGAAGAAGTAGCGATGGTTGGTGCGCGTCGCGCGCAATGGCGGCGCGGAAGGCCTCGATCGGCTTCGTCGCAGATGTCCGTTGCCGCCGAGCGTCATGCCGAGCGCGTTCCAGGCCGGCGCGCTCGCCCGGATCGACGGCGACCGCGTCGCGCAGGCTGGCGAGCGCCGCGTCGATCTGGCCGAGATCGCGCTGGAGCTCGCCGAGCCGCTGGCGGACGGCGGCGTCCTTCGGGCAGAAGCGGCAGCGCGGCCTCGAACGCCGCTATCGGCTTCCTGCCGGCGCGCCGCAGCCGCAGACAGAGATCGGCGTCGAGGATGGCGAGCTTCGCGCTCGTGTCGGATTGTGCGGTGCGGCCGTCGCGCACGATCGGCGAGCGCGCGACGCCGGTCCGCCGGTCGCCAGGCGCGCGTCGGCCCATCCGGTCCACGCGTCCTCGAGCCGCGGCGCCCGCCGCGCCGCCTGCTCGAAATGCGGCGCCGCCCGATCGGGACGCTTGCAGCCCAGCCAACGATCGCGCGAGATACAGGTGCGGCCTCGAAGCTCTCGATGCCGCTGATCGATCAAGATCCTCGAACGCCCGCGACGCGGCGGCGTAGTCGCGCCGGTTCAGCGCGAGGATGCCGGCGCGCATCCCTTCGTTGGCGCGGCGGAACTCGACGATCTTGTCCTTCGGATCGGCGCCGGCCGATGCGGCCGCCGGTCGTGGTCGCTGCCGCTCACGTAGCCGAGCGCGCCGAGCCGTTCGAGCTGATCGAGATGCCCGGCGGGCAGCGTCTGCGCCGTCGGCCGCCTTCGCGACGCGGCGTTCCTGATCGAGCAGCTTCGCCAGCGTGCCGCGAAGCGCGGCGGCACGCGCCGGCCTGCTCCGCCGCGAGGTTGTGCTGCTCGTGCGGATCGGACGCCAGATCGAAGAGCTCGCGGCTTCGGTGCCAGCGACGTATTTCCACGATCCGCGCCGCAGCACTCGCAGATCGCTCCACCCGAAATGCAGCAGCGGCACCAACGATTCGCGCATCTGCGGGCTCTCGGTCGTCGGTCGGCGCCGCCTCGCAGCGCGCGCGGCGAGGTCTGTTGCCCGAGGGCTGAAAGCCGCGCGGCAGCGGCCACACCGAGCAGATCCAGAGACGTCGTCGGCAGCAGATCGACGAGGCCGACGTTGGCGTCGATGCGGCGGCCGGCGACGATTCCCGGTCCACGCAGGATCAGCGGCACCGCGAGCGTCGTCTGGATAGACGAAGAAGCCGTGGAGCGTCTCCTGATGCTCGCCAGAGCCCTTCGCCGTGGTCGGACAGCGACGGCGACCAGTGTCTGCGATTTGCAGCCCCAGACGGTCGAGCGCGTCGTCCAGTTGACCGACCAGCGCGTCGGTGTAGGCGACCTCGCCGTCGTAGGGCCGATCGCGATAGCGCGACGCGTAGCGGTTCCGGGCGGTTCGTACGGATCGTGCGGCTCGTAGAGATGGAGCCAGAGGTAGATGCGTTCGGCCGCGCGCTGCTCCTCGAGCCAGGCGACGGCGCGCGCGCAGCGAGTCGGCGCCCGGTTTCGCAGCGTGTCTCGAGGCAGATCGGCGCCTCTGGCGTCTTCGGAAAGTCGTCGTCGTAGCGATCGAATCCGCGCCCGAACCCGCCGCGCCGCTCCAGCACGATGGAGCGACACGAACGCCGCGGTGCGAAAGCCCGCGCCTTTCAGGATCTCCGCCGAGCAGCGGCGACGATGGGAGCTCGCGCCGGCGCCAGGTTGTCACGGACGCCCAATTCCCACGGCAGCAGGCCCGGACAGAATCGTCGCGTGGACGGAGCGCGTCAGCGGGACGTGGGACATCGCGTTCGCCGCGAAGGCGCCCTCGCGCGCGATGCGATCGAGCCTGGGCGTCAGATCGCACGCCGCTGTAGGCGCCGACGCGATCGGCGCGCAGCGTGTCGATGGTGACGAGCACGAAGTGCCGGGCCGTCGCCGGTGGCGGCGATGTGTCGAACACGACGGCAGGCTGCCAGCGCCGGCAGCGCGCGCTGATCAGACGCCGACGTTCAGCAGTGGCGGCGATCGGCCGCGCGACTAGGCACCGCGGCATCGCTAACTCAACTATGCTTGACACGCCGCGTGACGACTGCTATACAGCCGCAGCGCACTGGCGTTCTCTCGCACAACATCCGACTCATTGCAGCGACGGAGGGTCGACGGCCATGCCCACGGTGAATCCTCGCGTTCGAGTCGCGGTTCTCTGCGTCGCTCGTGCTCCTGACGACGCAGCGTCCACGCGCAGCGGACGACCGGCGACCTTCTCGGCGTCGTCAAGGATTCTTCAGGGCCAGTGCTGCCCGGCGCGACCGTCAGCGTGACCGGCCCGAACATCCCGCGCGCGCAGACGACGGTCACGCTCGGAGAATGGCAGCTACCGCATCGCCAATCTGCCGCCGGGCACCTGCACGCTCGACGTTCGAGCTGTCCGGGTTCAAGACCGTCGTCGCTGCAGGGGCTGCGGCGTCAACGTCGGCAGCGCGCTCGAGCAGAACGTCGGCCTCGAGATCGGTCAGCTGGCGGAGAGCGTCACCGTCACCGGCGAGACTCCCGTCGTCGACACGACCTCGAACGAGGTCGGCACGACGTTCGACAAGGACTGGGTCGCGAACGCGCCGTCGCGCCGCTTCGGCTTCTACGATCTGCTGGCGCAGGCGCCGGGATCGGTCAAAGGCGGCGACGGTGCGCGCGGCCGCCGAGCGGCGGACCATGAGCTTCGGCGGCTCGTTCGACGAGAACGCGTTTCAGCTCGACGGCGTCAACGTGACCGACAACTTCTTCAGCGAGGGATTCTCGGAGCCGAATCCCGATGCGATCGACGAAGTCGAGAGTGCTGTCGCTCGGTGCGCCGGCCGAAGTACGGCAACCTGATGGGCGCCGTCTACAACATCGTCACCAAACAGGGCACCAACCAGTTTCACGGCGACGCGAGCTACTTCTTCCAGTCGAACGGCCTCACGTCCAACAACACGAACGACGTCAAGTTTCCGAACGACAAGTTCGCCGATGCCTGCGCCGACGACCCGGATGCCCGCTGCCCGTGGACGCGCGGCGACTACTACGAGGCGACGGGCGCAGCTCGGCGGTCCGATTGTGAGGGACAGGCTCTGGTTCTTCGGTTCGTACGGACATCAGAAGCGACCAGTTCACGCGCGTCGGCGTGAACTCCGAGCTCGTCCGGCAGCGCCATCGACACGACGAAGGATCGGGTTCTCGGGAAGGTGACCTGGCAGATGACGCGCGGGCCAGCGGCTGGTCGGCAACTTCCATCGCGACAAGTCGCCGAGCGGACACCGGCTACAGCTTCAACGAGACGCCGTCGACGGCGTGGACGCGCACGCAGACGGCGCCGACGCCAGGCGTGGCGTACACGGCGACGCATCTCGAACCGAACGCTGCTCGACGTTCGCTACTCGGGCTTCTACGGCAGCGTGACCGGGCTATCCGTCGGATCCGAGCCAACCGCTGCACGCAGGCCGCGCATTCTCGAACGGCGAGACCGGCAACATCAGCGGCGGCAACTATTACTGGTACTCGTACGACGCCAACCGGACCACCGCCACCGCGAAGCTGTCGCACCATGCGGACCGGTTCCTCGGCGCCGAGCAGGATTTCCACTTCGGCGTGCAGCATAACCAGGCGGGCGTCTCGGGTGTATGCGGCTACAACGATTTCATCTACACCTATCTCGTCAACGGCAAGGTCGTACGGCTACGGCAACGTGCGCCAGCCGTTCAGCTATGCGGCGCAGATCCGCAACATCGGCGCGTTCGTCGACGACAGCATCCGCCTCGGCGATCGGGTGACGTTGAACGTCGGCGTGCGCGCCGACTACAGCAACGCGCTTTGCGCCGGCAGCAGCAGGAGCTCGACGAGAACGCGCAGCCGACCGGCAAGACGTTTCCGCGCGCCGACTTCTTCACCTGGAACAGCATCTCACCGCGCCTCGGCGTGAACTGGAAGCTCACCGCCGACGGCAAGACCATCATCAAGACCCATTGGGGCCGCTACCATCCGCAGATCACCACCGGCGAGTTCGCCAACGTGATCGGTCCCAACATCAAGCCGTATCTATCAGGGAACTACAACGTCGCGACCGGCCAGGTCGAGGATCTGTTCCTGACGAGCAGCAGCGAGAATCTGAGCGTCGTCGTCCGACTACAACAGTCCGCGCACCGATCAGTTCATCGTCGGCTTCGAGCGGGAGCTGACCGCCGAAGATGGGCTTCAGGTGAACTACGTGCGCAAATGGGGACGCGATTTCGCGGCGTGGCGCGACACGGTCGGCACCTACGTGCAGGTGCCGATCATCGACGACGCGGGCAAGGATCCGACCGGCCGCACGATCGACGATCTTCCGGTTGACGAGCGATCCGGGCGCGCGAAAGTTCGAGCTGGGAAACTCGGACCAGGTGTTCACCGACATCCATGCCGTGACCGGCGAACCTGACCAAGCGCATGACGCGCTGGTACGCCAACGCCGGCGTCACGTATTTGCGATCGACCGGAGCGCGTCGGCGGAAGCCTGCAGGAGCACGAGCGTTCAGCAGCGGAGCGGCCTCGGAGTTCAAGCCGTTCGGCCGCAACCCCAACGATCTTCGTCAACGTCGACGGGCGGCTCAGCGGCGACGTCGGCTGGCAGTGCAAGGCGCAGGCGGTCGTGAGGCTTCCGCTCGGCCTTCAGGCGTCGGGCGAGTCTCGACTCGCACGGAACGCGCACCGGCTGCGGATGCAGACTGATCCCGGCGTCGGTCGCCGGGCCAGTCGTCCACCATCATCCTGCAGCCGCGCGGCGAGCTCGATCGTCTGCCGTGCCGATCACCATCATCGATGCGCGGATGCAGAAGGACATCCGCGCTCGGTCGCGGCGCGTCATGGTGCGTCTTCATGGACGCGTTGAACCTGAACAACGAGAACGCACCGCAGGCGGTGGTCGAGCGCCAACGTCACGTCGAGCTCAGTATCCAGTTCCCGACGACGTTCGTCGCCGCCGCGCCGGTTCATGCTGAGCGCGAAGTTCAGCTTCTGATCGACGACTGGAGGCTGCGTTTTCGTCTCCAGGTGCGAAGGCGCAGCCCGTAAAGCACCGCTTCCCATCGTATTGAGTACCTGGGGTCGTCGTGCTGCAAATCGAGAACACACTCCCTTTGCCGCCGACCGTGCCGTGCTGCTCGACAAAGACGGCGGCGAAGGTCTGGGTCCGTCGTCGTCAACGGGCACGTTCGAAATCGAAACTTCGCCGGACGGTGCGTTCTGCACGAACGGCAGGAGCCTGTCGTCAGAGTCCCCCTACAACAGCTGAGTCCTGGTCGATCGACCCTGCTCCGTGATAACGAGCTCGTCGTCGAACATCCGGGCACGACACGTGACCCTCAACGCCTCGGCGCACGCACCCGCCGGCCGCCAGGTTCGGTCGACAACCGTCGCCATCGAAGCCGGTCCGATCAGAAAGTCGCTCCACGTGTCGGGCGACCGATCGTGGTGCGCTCGGTTCTGGGTCTGTCGATCACGGAGCCCGTGCCGTTCGCGCGTCTGCCGATCGCCTGGGAGCGCGCGTTCGGCGGATCGGGACGCACGCCGGAGACGAGCGGGCAGACCCTACGAGCCGCAATCCGTCCGGGACCGGCTTTGCTGCACACGAAGATCTCCACGGGCACGCCCCTGCCCAATGTCGAATATCCGGAGGATCCCGTGCGGAGTGCGCGCAGCCAGCACGGCGCCGGCCGGCTTCTCGAGCAATCCCATCCTCGTGGAGTCCGCGGCGCGGAGCTCGGCGGCACGTTCGACGACGAATGGCGGGCGTCAAGAAGTCCGCTGTGGCCGTTGGACTGCGATCCACGGCATCACCTCGCGGCGCCCGCGGACCAGGTGTCGCCGAAGCCGTTCCCGCGGCGGCGAGCTCGTCGTTGCCCGACGAACCTGACGCCGGACGCGCCTCATGCAGGTGCGGCTGCCCGACGCTCTATTGCGCCTTCGACACCTATCTTCGCCGCGGCCGCGCGTCAGCATCGCGCGCAGCTGGATCAACGTCATCGTCAGCCGGACGATCGCGGACTCGTGATGGTGTGGCGGACCGCGCTTCCGTGTGGATCCGATTCCCGCGCGGTCGAAGCCACGATGATCGAGACCAAGCGTGTCATCCATTAGTGGTGTGTCTCCTCGGAATTACTGCCGGGCCGCTCCGTTCCACCCCACCGCGCAGGCGTGCGCGGTGGGACCCGGCGTTGTCGCGGCCCGAAAATCAGGTTCGAAGCCGGTTGTGACCAGTGCTGCTCAGTGGATACACGCCGCTAGATGCGGCTCTCGATGGCCCTCGCGCCGGCGCGTCGGGCACATGTGCGATTGGCATGAGCGCTCCCGCGGTCGCGGCGGCGGCAGCCGGCGCACTGAACCAGTTTCGGTTCGACGAGGCACATCCGCAGCGGCCGCACCAGCGCGGCATACCTGCGCCTGGCTCGATCTGCTGCCGCCGGACATGGCGGAGCCTGGAACGCATGCAGCGATGGACGCTGGCGGCGGCCGGCGAAGCGATCGAGGCAATTGGAGATGATGCCGGCGCTGGAACGACGTGCGCTGCTGGTGCTGCTCGCCCTGCCGGCGCCGCGTCCGGCTTCGACGAAGAGACGGGAATCGGTCTAAGGCGCGCGACATCATCGGCGCGCTGCCGATCGCCATTCAGAAACGATCCTGCGCCGCGGTGCTCGGAGTGGACACGCCGGCGGCGTCAAGCTGCTCCTCACCGCCGAGGCGGCTGCTCGCCGACGGCGCCGCGCCAGCCGTGCTGGTCGGCGGCGTCGAATCGTATCGCGCTGTCGACACGCTGCGGTTCATCAGAGCGCACCGGCCGCCTGCGCACCGAGGACGATGCGCTCCGGATGGATTCCCGGCGAGCGCCGCCTTCCTCTGCTGACGTCGGGAGGGTGCAGGAGCGCCAGGGCGTGATGCCGGTCGTCGCGCTCGACGCCGCCTCGACGTCGGAGGAGCCGACGCGCTAGGTACTCCGGCAAGCCGACCATCGGCACGGGACTGACCCAGACGCTTCGTGAAGCGTTCGAGATCGATGGTGAACGGGCCGAAGTCTATTGCGACCTGAACGGCGAGCCGTGGCGCGCGCGGACGAGTGGGGCTACGCGTACGCTTCGAACTTCGGCAGCTACACCGAGCCGCTTTCGATCAATCATCCAGCTGACTGCTGGGGCGATCTGGGCGCCGCATCGGGACCGATGCTCATCGCGTTCGCCGTGGAGCAGATGATGCGCCAACGGTCGGCGTCATCGCGCGCCGTGGTCTGGACCGCGTCGGACACGCTGGCGCTGCGCGCCGCCTGCGTCGTGACGGAGAATCGAGCATCTTCATGATTCCAACCGTGATCGTGAACGCGCTGACGATCGTGCACAAGAAGAGCGACGGCGTGGCGACCTCTCGCGCGCCCGACGTCTGTAAGACGCCGTCGGTTCCGGCGGGCCCGTGCCGATCCCGCAACGTGAACGTCTGCCTTCTCGAAGGATCTCCAGAACGGCAAGCGACGGTCTCGGCCGACGGTGTCCCGGCGGCATTGAAGGACTCGTTCCTGCTGCCGAGCGTCGGCGACGAGCCCTGGCGTCCTCGGCGGCGTGGCCTCCGGCGTCAACAAGGGCAAGGCGAAGTTCATCAACTACAGCATGGACGTGATGATCGAAGGCCGCAACGTCGCGCGGCTCACCGATCCGATGACGATGAGACGGCAACGTCCGAACACGATGAACCCGGCCGAGACGCGGGGCAACCTCGGCGCGCTCGGCGGGACAAGCGATCCTCTGCAAGATCTTCTGCGTTGGCGCGACGCCGGCACGGGCGGCGGTGACTTCGTCCAGAAGCTGCCGCCCGGCGTCGAGATCGCGTAGCAGGCGCTGCGTGGCGACATCGAAGGAGCAGTGCTTTCCAGGACGCCGTCTCCGAGTGGAGAAGGCGAGCGGCAAGAAGCTCAACATCGATTTCGAGCAGCCGTGGATCAAGAACGCCGCCGGCGGCGGAGTGGGCGCGCGGCACAGCCGCGCGACGGTGGGCGCTCGTGAACTCGTGGCAGGAAGATCGATTCGTTATCGTGGCGGGCGACGCCCTCGAACCCGGAACCGATCCAGGGCTGATACGTCGCTCCCGATACATCACCATGCCCGGCCTGGAATGGCAAACGACACGCCGTCGTGCCGATCTCAAGTTCACCGATCAGAGACGGGCAACCCCGACGGGCGGCGGAACGGATCAGCGCGCCAGGCCTATCGCGACATCGGGCAAGCGCAGAATCAAGGGCCCGGACCTCGGACGCGATCGGTCTCGACAAAAATTGATGGGTGGTCAGCGGCAGTGCGATCCCGAACCGGGAGCTCGGTCGCCGATCCTTCGCGCTACCGCAACATGAACCCATTGCTTCGTGCAGCGCTGCCCGGCAGCCCGGCGTCGTTCCGGCGCCCGGCACTGTTCCGGGGTGGCGCCGGGCGGAACCATCCGGCTGCCCTATTCCGGTGTGGGGGATGAGCTCACCCGCAGGCCGATTCGCGCGATGCCACGCGCTGGAAGCACGTTGCAAGGTCGATGGGGCGACCCTCACTCGCTCCCGTGCCGGCGGCTTCGTGTTGTGCCTTCGATAAAGCGGATCGGACGGACCCGGCAAGAATTTACGGCACGACCGTGGACTCGGGCCCGCTCTTGGCGGCGCGGTCAAGCGCCACTCACCGGGCCGAGCAGATGAAAGGTGAGCGCGCGCGCCGATCACGGAGCCCGGACGCGCAGGATGCTCCTAAACGCGGCTCGACAAGCCGAGACCGCCGGGGCGGGCAGCATTACACCTCGAGATTGACGCTGGGTGCGCGGACGAGGGCGGCGTCACCGTGCGCAGGGGATTGTCTCGATCAGATTTGACGCCGCGCACCTACGCGGGCAAAACGCCGGAGCTCTGGAAGCAGTGGATGGCGAGCTGGAAGTTGCTGCTATGACGATTACTGGCGTTCGCCAGTTGCTGCTGCCTTGCACCCGTGCTGCGGATCGCCAGTGTCCAGCTCGATCATCCGTCGCTCCGTCCCGACGCCCTGGGTGAACTGGACCGAGAGCCTGCGCTTGGTCAGACTCCGGAGAGTTGAGCGTCCGGCTGCGCTGCCGGTTACGCGCCTCAACGATCCAGCACCAGCGTCGGCTCGATGAACCTCCAGCGCCCGATGAACAGAGCGACCGGCGGCACTGGTGCCCTCCAGTATCCGGGCCGCGACCGGCACAACACCTATTCGATCGCTCGACAAGCTGCTGCTCCCCTTCGATCTGCGCAGCACGAGATCGTTTCGTCCGCTGATCAAACGCTGCGATCGGGATCGCAGCCTCACCTCCGAGCGGCTTCGCTTGCCCATCTCGGCGGCCGTCAGCACAGCCGAGGCATCGCTGGCCGCATCAGGCGCGCCGGCGACATCGCGTGCGCGATGCCGGCAGCGGGATGATGATTCGAAGCCGGATCGGCGCCGCAAACCGGCGACCTGCGGGCGGCGATCGCGTTCACGCCGTTTCGATCTGTCGCCAAAGTGATTCGTCCGTCGCGGAGGCTGGACGCCATCGGGGGTCTCGGCGCCGGTTTCCCGGACGACCGGGTCGCCAGTGGACTGGCTCGACGCGTTCGACAAGATGACAGTCCGGCTGGGACCGTGGGCCTCCCTGCCGGTCTCGTCGACGTCGTGAACGATTCCAACCAGGAGGCGGTGATCGACGCCGCGCGGTCCCGATGTCCTCAACATCGCCGGCGGTCGCGAGAGCGCCGCCCGATCCGGACGCAGTATTGCCCGACTGGAGCTGACGAGTCACCGCTCGCCCTGCGGCCCCAATCTCGGGATGATAGAGCGGAATCGGCGCGTCCGCCGTCGTCGTCACGCGCGACGGTGGCACGGAAGGGTCTTCGATCCCGCCACCCTCGCACATGCAGTGGACCGTGGCGTTCGAGCAGCGTCGATCCCGGCGTCTTTCTCTAAGCTCATCGGGTCGCGGTGCTTCGACGCGCGAGCAGCTCGACGGCGCATCTCGCTCTGGACGGCAGACGCACCACTGGACGCGCCGCGGATCGATCTCGCGACGTTGTCCCATCCGGGCCCGCCTCGACACGCGCCATTCGAGAGCTCGGCGCAGGTGCCGCTGCGCACGACGCGCGATCGGATGCTGCAAATCGTGTTCGGCGATCCACCAGGCGACGAGATCTCGTCAGCGCGTCGCCGCGGCCTTCGATGCGTGTGGGGACAGATTCTGATTCTCGGCGGCTACCCGCCAATCGGCAGGCATCCCGGGCTCGTCCACACGCTGCCAGACTTCTCCTACTGGCTGGAGCGACATCATGACGTGCAGCCATTCGAAGAGTTCTTCGAGTCGGACGAGAGCTGCTTCAACGCCATCGTCTCGTGGGCCTCCCGCCTGCACCACGAGGCGCGTCGCGGTGCGCGAGATCACGATCAGTTAGCGAGTGTTCGCATGTAGATGCGCACTGTGCGTGGCGTCCGCTCCTTAGGCGGACTCGCCACGTCCGGCTGAAGCCGGGACACCACGCACCTATGAAAGGCGCTGCTAGCCAACGGCAGACCTGCCTGCACGTCCAGGGTCATGCTGTGGGTCGATCCTCCGCTACGCGGTCCGTTCGCTCGGCAAGGCGCCCGGCTTTCTCGGCGCTCGCCGTTCTCGTCTGGCCGTCGGCATCGGCGCGACCAGCGCGATCTTCAACCTGATCGACGCCACCGTCATCCGCCGCCTGCCGTTCGCCGATCCCGATCGACTGGTGATGCTCTGGGAGCATGCGCCCACCTACGCGCACAACCGCGTCGCCCCGCTCAACTTCCTCGACTGGTCCGAACAGAACCACTCGTTCACGTCGATGGCCGCCGTCGCCGGCGGCGGGCGGACGCTGACCAGCGCCAGCGGCGTCGCCGAGCGCATTCCCGGTCAGGCGGTGACGACGGCGTTCTTCGACGTGCTCGGCATCGCGCCAATCGCCGGCCGGACGTTCCGCCCCGACGACGACGTGCCGCAGCCGACCGTCGTCGTCGTGAGCGAACGGTTCTGGCGCAGCCACATGGACGCCGATCCCGGCGCCGTCGGCCGCATCCTCAGGCTCGACGGTCAACCCTTCACGGTCGTCGGCATCATCCCGGCGAGCTTTCAGATTCTCTTCGCGTCCGACATCTGGACGCCGTTCGCGTCGCGCCGGACACCGGAGCAGCGGCGGCAGCACTACCTGCAGGTCGTTGCGCGGCTGCGGCCGGACGCGACGATCGATCAGGCGCGCGCGCGACATGGGTCTGCGTGGCGCAGAACATCGCGCGGCTCGCGCCGGAGACGAACCGCAACTGGGCGGTGACCATCGAGCCGCTGCGCGACGGCCTCGTCAGCGGCGAGGTCCGATCGACGTCGCTGGTCCTCGGCGGCGTGCGTCGCGTTCGTGCTGCTGATGGCGTGCGCCAACGTCGCCAATCTCCTGCTCGCGCGGGGCATCGGCCGTGCGCGCGAGATCGCGGTGCGGGCGGCGCTCGGCGCGAGCGGCCGCCAGATCGCGCGGCTGCTGCTGAGCGAGAGCGTCGTGCTCGCCATCCTCGGCGGCGGCGCGGCCGGTCTTGCGCTGTCGTGGATCGCGCTGCGCGCCGCGCCGTCAGTGATCCCGCGCGGCCTTCTTCCCGAAGGGATTCCCTGCGATTCGATTCGCGCGTCACGCTCTTCGCGACAGCGCTGACCGGCCTGACCGGCGTGCTCTTCGGCATGGCGCCCGCGTGGCATGCGGTGCGGACGCCGCTCGGCGAATCGCCGACCGCCGGCGGACGCGCGTCGATCGGCGGCGCCGGGCGGTTGCGGAACATGCTCGCGGTCGCCGAAGTCGCGGGCGCGGTGCTGCTGCTCGCCGGCGCCGGGCTTGCTCGTGCGCACGCTGGCGTCGATGAACGCGGCGGATCCCGGCTACCACGCCGATTCGGTGATGACGATGGCCGTGAGCCTGCCGCTCAGCCGCTACCCGGATCAAACGCGCGTCCTGACGTTCTTCCGCCGCGCCGAAGCGGCGCTGGCGGCGATTCCCGGCGTGCAGTCGGTCGGGTTCTCGACGGTGCTGCCGTTCGACGGTTTCGAGATCGGCCAACCGGTGGAGATCGCCGGCGACGAGACGACCATCGAGGCGGTCCGCAAGTCCGCGCACTATCAGCTGACGAGCCCGCGATACTTCGAGACGCTCGGCATTCCGATCGTCCGGGGCGCGCATTCACCGATCGCGACGTCGCCGCCGCGCCACAGGTCTGCATCGTCAACGAAGAGTTCGTGCGCCGCTTTCTGCGCGGACGCGAGCCGGTCAGGACGATCGTCGAGGTGCCGAACATGGCGCCCGGCATCGCGCCGACGATCCCGCGCGAGATCGTCGGCGTCATCAAGCAGGTCGCGATCGGCGCCGGCGAGAAAGAGAAGGCGGTGGAGATCTACGTGCCGATCGAGCAGAACGCGTGGCACAGCAGCGCGATCGCCTTGAAGGTCGCCGGCGATCCCGCGGCGGCCACCAACGCGCGGCGCGCGCGGCGATCGCCGGCCTCGACAAGGATCAGCCGCCGACGCGGCTGCGGACGATGGACGAAGTGGCGGCGGGGCGACGCGGTCGCCGCGCTTCCGCGCCGTGCTGGTCAGCACGTTCGCGGGGATCGCGCTGGCGCTAGCCGCGGTCGGGATCTTCGGCGTGCTGACGTTCTCGGTGCGCGAGCGGATGCGCGAGTTCGGCGTCCGCATCGCGCTCGGCGCGACGACGAGGGACATCCTGCGGCTGGTGCTGGGGACCGGCGTGAAGCTCGCGGGAACCGGCGTCGCGATCGTGCCTCGTCGCGGCGGCGTTCCTGACGCGCACGCTGGCGTCGCTCCTCTTCGGTGTCACACCGCTCGACCCGGTGACGTTCGCTCGCCGCGCCGGTCGTCCTTCGTGACCACTGCGCTGATCGCCAGCGTCGCGCCCCGCCGTGCGCGCCGTCCGCGTCGATCCTGCGGTCACGCTGCGGCAGGAGTAGGTGGATCGTCGGTAGCGCGAGGCCGCCGGGTCGCGTTACAGACTACAGGGCAGGATGCAATGCCGGCTGGTGACGCTTCCCTTCGCGTCGATCGTGATCTCCAGGCGATAGCCGATGCCGGCCATCGAACTTCGGTCCGTCCCACGACCGCTGCTGACCGTCGAACGGTGTAGATAAAGGAGAGCTGACGATCGTCATCCGGGCCCGGCACGAGGTTGATGTTCCTGTCCGATCCGGCGGCGAGGCTGGGCCAGTGAATATTTGTCGCTGCCGGCGATCACGCTCAGGTTGGTGAGCTGACGGTCGCTGCCCGGCGCGGCGAAGATGACCTTGACCTTGACCACGTTGTTTCCCCAGATCCCGCATCCTGTGCACGCGACGCTGATGAGGAACAGCAATACCGCCTGCGCCGCGTGCGGAACCGGACTGTCGCTACGCCTCCACGTCAGGTCCGGACTACGGCGAGAACGGCTTCGTGAGAATGTCCTGCGACGGATCACGACCATCAGGACCTCGAGCGCGGTGACGTGATTCGGGTGCAGCCGGTGCAGGTCGATGCCCATCGTGATCGCCGCGCGATCGTGCGGATCGTCCCACTGCGCAGACCGTCAGACGCCCGGCGACCGCCTCGGCAGGTTCAGCCGCGCGAGATCGGATCCGATCTGCTCGAGCCCGGCGCCGTCGAGCAGCACGCCGTTCGAGAAACCCGCCGCCCTGCCGACGTAGCCGTAGTGGATGTTCGACCACACTTCATAGAAGTAGAGCGTGTTGCCGTAGAGATGCCAGTGCTGCAATCCCGGCGACCGCGGATGGAACCGCCTCGCGATGATCGGTTTGTGATCCCATTCGCCGTCCCTGCTCGCTACTTCAACCCCCACGCGAGGAGCGCGGCGGTGTGAAACGACATCGACATGTTCACGCATTGCTCGGGCGTGATCCCGAGGCTGAGGAGCTGCTTCCACCACGGCAGCTGCGTGTAGTCGGTGATGCACTGCTCCATCGAGAACGCGTTCATCTCCGCCATGTGTTTCACATCGTCGCCGTGCGCGTTGGTGTTCATCTCGGCGGCGATGTAGCGGGCGATCGGCGTCAGCTCGTCGCGGAACTGCACGCGGTGGACGAGATTGCCGGGCGACGGCATCTCGTGAGACGAGTTCGTGCCCGGATCGATGACCGGATGGTTCTGCAGTCCCGTTGGTCCCGGAGGCATACCCATACTAGTGGTGTGTCCTTTTCGAAGTAAGGGCGGACCGTTCCGTTGGAACGGTCCGGGGATCGCGTTCACGGCCTGATGTCGACCCTTCACCTTCTGCTGAGACGCGCCACTAGTCTCCTGCGACGATACACGCGCAATCAGCTGATGGAGCGGCTCACGCGAGCTTAGACCGATTTCCGGACACGAGCAAGATTCGCGCGGCTCACACCTTGCGGATCGCGCGCACCCTGCGCGGAAAATCCTTGTCGTCGCCGTGCAGCCGGCCCAGATCCGCGAAGTCGATGTGGACGGCCATGTCGGCCGTCTGCTGCGACGACGCCCAGTAGGTGAAGTTGTCGGCGACGCCGCCGTCGCGAAACTCACCGATCGACAACGCTTTCAGGTTGCGATACATCAGCGCCAGCTCGTCGCGCGACGGCAGGAACCAGCCGCGCACGCCGTTGACGCTCAGGTTCGCGCACAAGTCCGCGGCCGAGCCAGGCTCGGTGCAGGCGGCCAGCATGTCCTTCGTGTTCTGCTGACCCGTTCCGACGGCAGTGCCGCGCGCGCCCTCGATCGCGCGGCGGAAACATCCCCACTTCGCGCCCGCGCTCTGATCGAACGGCGCCGCTTCCAGGTAGCGCCAGCCGTCGGTGGCGTAGTTCGGGTTCTCGTAGAAGATGTAGCCGCCCGCCGGTCCCGTGTCGCCGAGCGCGTAGCCGGCCGTGGGCAGCCAGACGGTCATCTCGCCGGCGCCGCGATTCGCCCACAGATAGTACGGAATCAGCCTGACGCGATTCGACGGCAGCGACGGATTCGTGACCCGCCGCGCGTCGGCCTGGATCACCGTGACGCCGCCGTAGAACGCCGCGTCGACCGACGGCGTCAACGCGGCTTTCGGATCGACCAGCGAATCCAGACGCGTGATTGCCCGGCGCGTCGTGCGACTCCGAGGCAGTAGACGATCGGTCCGCGCTCCACGGCGATCCTGCGCCGGTTCTGCGTGACGCGCTCGTCGGCCACGACGCGTCGCACGGCCATCGGGAACTCCACGCGAATCGCGTCGCCGTTCTTCCACGTGCGATCGAGCGACACGTAGCCGCTCCTGTCGGGCACGGCGCCGACGCTCTTGCCGTTGACCGAGACGGTGGCCTGCTGGTCGATTCTGTCGGCGTAGGAGTACAGCGTGCCCGGCACCGGCTGATTCCGCGCCCAGCCGGGCATGCGCAGCTTGATCGTGCCGCGTACGTCCTCCGGCGTCGTAACGGCGATCGTCGACACGCCGCCCCACGGCATCTCGCTGTCGACCGACAGCGCGACGTCCTTCGCGCCGACCCTGAACGTCGTCTGGCTCGACACGTAGAGGTTCACGTAGATCGCGTCGCGCTTCGTCCTGAGCGTAGACGAACCCGGGCATCGACGCCAGGAAGCGGACGAGATTCGGCGGACAGCATTCGAGCGAGGCGCGCGACCAACGTTCGTCGCGGCCGTCGCCGGCGCTCGCCAGACGGTTCACGTAGAAGAAGCGATCGCCGGACGCCGAGACGCCGTCGATGGCGTTGTTGTACATGCCGCGTTCCATCACGTCGATGTAGCTGGCGTCGCCGGTCGCCATGAACATCCGATGGTTCAGCGTGATGAACATCAGGACGGCGCAGGTCTCCGAGTAGGCCGAGATGTTCGGCAGCGAGTACGGTTCGCCGAACCCTTCGTTGCCGGTCGTGCCGACGCCGCCCGGTGACGTACATCTTTCGCTCGACGACGTCGCGCCACATCCGCTCGGCGGCGTCGAAGTAGTCCCTGATGCCGGTCAGCACGCCCGACGTCGGCGAGCGACACCATCAGCGACACGCAGTTCACCGCGTGTCCGACCGCTTCGCTCTGCTCGAGCACCGGCTTGTACGACTGGTTGTGCCGGCTGCGGTTGACGGAATTCTCGAGGCCGCGGATGTCGAGATAGTGCTTCGCCAGATCGAGATGCTTCTTGTCGCGGCGTGACCAGGTAGAGCTGGACGCAGTTGATCGCGTCGCGCTCGCCGCCGGAGAACGGCAGGTTCTGCTCCACGAAGTTCTGGTAGAGCGCGTCGGCCGCCGCGATCGCCCGATCGAGCAGATCGCGTTTGCCGGTCGTGCGGTAGTAGGTGGCGGCGACTTCGAAGCCGCCGTTGCCGCGCGCGGCTGACGCCCTCGCGCCGCGGCGCGCCCTCGCCTTGCGATCGCGTGATCTCTTCGACGCGCGCCTCGACCTGCGCGTGCAGGCGGGATCGGGATGCGTCTTCAGCGACAGCATCGCCGCCTCGAGCACGTTGCCAGCGAAACCGCGTTCGGTCTCGCTCAGCTTTCTCGACCTCGAACGGGATCGTGACCTTCGCGTTGGTCTCGATCTTCGGCTTCCAGAACCGGTCGGTGATCGCGACCTCGAATGCGGCTTCGGCCGGATCGGATACTCCTGGATCGGCGGTATGCGCCGTCCCGCAATCCTGACGTCGCCGCGCGCGCGCGCTTCGCCGCCGCGACGAGCGGCACCAGCGCATGCGGCGGCGACCGACGCCGCCTTCAGGAAATCACGACGAGCGATCGTTCCCATGCGACCCCCTGCAGCAGCTTCGACTGCGGGGTAGCATAACTCCCGACGGCGGAAGACGCGTCACTACTTGTCGCTGCTGTCCGCGAGCGCCTGATACGCGTCCACGCATAGCTGTCGTAGGCGCGGCGGTACTGCCGCGCGGGCGCGCTGCTCGTCGCCTTCGGCGATCAGCCGGACGGGCGCGCGTGACGTCCTTCCCCGCCGCCACCTGATTGGCCAGCCCGACGACGATCGCCTTCACCTGGTCGAGGCGGCCGCCGGCTGGCTGAGATACAGGCTCGCGACGCGATCGCCGCGCGCGAGCGCGGAAGCTCGATCGCCTGGCGCTCCGCGGCAACGAGCGACGCATTGAGGCTGGCCACCGCCGTCGCAATGGCGGCAATCATGTCCCACCGACGGCAGCTTCGTCTTGATCTCGTTGACGCTGGTCGCCAGCTGCGTGACTTCCGCGGACGAGGCCGCGATCCGACGTTGGTGTCCAGGTTCACCTGGACGAGTGCGGTCAGCGACGTCAGCAGCGCTTCGCTCGCCAGCGTCTGCAGCCTGCCGTCGAGCGCGTCGACCTTCGCCGACAGCGCGCTGACGCTCCCCTGCGTGGCGACGCTGGCGCCGGAGCAGGTCCAACTTGTGATGCAGCTGGTTGAGGCTGAACTGCGCGGCGCCCGGAGTGGCGACGACAATCGACAGCGGATCGGTCGCGAACAAGCCATCGGCGGTGATTCCGACGAGCGTCACGGTGTGATCGCCGGGCACGAGCCTGATCGACGTCGACGGTCCGGATCCGAGCACGCTCGTCCCCTCGCGCCACTCGAACGACACGCCGCCGTGCCGCGACTGGACGTCCGCGGTCACGGCAATCGTCGCAGTGCCGGTGTCGTCGACCGGGTAGCTGCCGTCGCCGTGGCCCTCGGCGATCAGCGGCGGCGCCGGCAGCAGCACCCGCGATCGTGTCGACGAAGAGCGCGCTCGACACGACGCCGGCGCGTCCTTCGGCGGTGAAGTCCGCGGTGGCGACGAAGAGGTTGCCGGCCGCGCGACGCTTCATAGTGTTGCGCGTCGCGCAGCGTGCCGTCGCCGTTGCCGAGCAGCAGGAACACCTCGGGGCTCTGGCTGCCGGCGATGACATCGTCGAAGCCGTCGCCGTTCAGGTCGGCGATTGCCAGGCCGAACGGCTGCGTCAGAACCCTGACGTAAATCCTTCGGTGTCAACGCGCCGGAACTGCTGACGAACGTGGTCACGGTACGCGGCGTTCGGATCGCTCACCGCCACGTCGATCAGGCCGTCGCCGTTGAAATCGGTCGCCGCGATCGTCCCGATGACGTCTCAGGCAGCGTGACCGATGGACCCGGCGTCAGCGCGAGCAGCCCGTCGCCGTATAGCACCTCGATGTGCGGGCCTTCCGGAATACTGGTCAGCGCGAACACGTCGACGTGGTGATCGCCATTGGCGTCGCCCACCGCGAGGCTGAACGGCTGGTTGGTGGTCGTGAACAGCTCGGGCGGCGCGAACCCGCGCTGATGTCCGCCGAAGCCCTTGAAGATCGCAATGATCTCCGCCGCGCCGCGTGCTGCCGCGCGACGACGATGTCCAGCGATGCCGTCCTCGTCGAAGTCGGCGACCTCCACCTGCCGTGCGAGCGTCAGGCCGCCGAGCGTCGTCGACGCGACGAAGAACGGCGAGCCGTCGCCCAGAGGATCACCGGCGTGGCGTAGGCGACGGTGACGGCGTCGAGAAGCCGTCGACGTCCACGTCCAAACCTCTGTACGCCGACGGCGGCGGCGTGTCGAAGTTCAGCAGTCGGCCCCGGCGTCGCGTCGAGCCGCCGCCGCCGTTGTTGACGAAGATGATCGGACTGAAGCCGGAGTTGGGCGCGCCGACGCTGGCGACGATGTCCGCCAGACCGTCGCCGGTGATGTCGCCGCGGCCGCGGCCCAAACGCCTAGCAACGGAAGCGTGACGGGAATCGGCGGGTTGAGCAGCTGCGCTTCTGCCCCCTGGGAACCGCGAACGCCCCGAGCGTGAGCAGTGCGAGAACCGAGAGTACCCCGGAGGATCGTGGCCGGGACATCGCCGCCTCCTTTGTATGGGGACGGCGTGATTATGGCCCGGCTATTCCACGTTTGAACGGCGTCTCAGGCACCACGATCGAGGGAGGACTCCTCCACTCTAGTGTCGTCTTCGCGCGGCGCCGCCTGCAGGCGGGCGACAGGAACCGGCAACTGACGCCGGACGCTCCGTCGGCGGACGCTTCTTGATCGGCGTCACCGTTTTCTTCCGATCGCTTTTTCGCCGCCGCCGCGGGCGGCGTTCCGGGCAGCGGCCGCCGGCTCCGCGGCGTCCGTGCGCTCGCGATCCTTGATGAACGCCTTGATGATCTTCAGCGCGGCGCGCGCTTCGCGCTCCGGTGCGCTGACCTTTGAACTGCGCCGCCAGCTCGCGGTTGGCGCGCAGCACTTCCTGTTCGCGCAGTTCCTGATCGTCGACTTTTCTTATGCGCTCGAGCCATGGCGCGACTCCCGTGTGCCCTCGCCGTTCGGCGGCCCGATGGTACTACTTCCCGGCGGCTTTCGTTACTTCGCGGTTACGTGCGCGCGGTAGTGTGTCGCTCGCGCCGCGGTTGACGACCGCGGTGCCTTCCAGGAGCCAACCGATGCGACGTGTTTCTCTGTGTGTGTGTCTCGTCACCGTCCTGTTCGCCACGGCGCTGCTTGGCGTCCGCGCAGCCCGCGTTCGTCAACGGCCTCGTCATTCCAGGCAACACGCTGGACGCGACGCGGCGTCCCCGGCGCGAACGCCGGCCGCTTCGGCTTCTTCTCGGATATTCTACTACGACGTCAATCGCGACGAATGGTGGGCGCTGTCGGATCGCGGCCCGGGCGGCGGCTTCCTCGACTACCCGACGCGGTGCAGCAGTTCACGATCGACATCGATCAGTCCACCGGGCGCATCTCGCGCTTCCGCGTCAAGGAGACCGTCACGTTCACCGATCCGCGCGGCCTGCTGTTCGGCACGCCCGACCGGCCGGAGCTGAACGGTCAGAACCCGCTCCTGCTGAACGGCAGCGCAGGCATTCTCGGCCGCAGCTTCGACCCTGAAGGGCTCGTCGATCGATCCGCAGCACGCGCCACTTCATCGTGTCCGACGAGTACGGACCGGCGATCTACGACTTCAGCCGCAACGGACGGCTGCGCCGCGTCTTCGAGACGCCGGCCAATCTCGTCCCGAAGGTCGGCGCCACGGTCGACTACGTCGCCGGATCGCGATCCACAACGCCAGCGCCGGGCGGCAGGACAATCGCGGCTTCGAGGCGTCGCCATCACGCCGGACGGGAAGAAGCTGTCTGCGCGGTGCTGCAGGATCCGCTTGATCAACGAGCCCGGGCCGAACAACGGCCGCAACGGCCGCAACGTCCGCATCGTCGTCTTCGACAACGATCGGCACAGCGCGTACCTACGGCAAGAGCATCGCGCAGTATGCGTATCAGCTGGAACTGCAGGCTGACGTCGCGGCGCGGATCGTCGCCGCGGCGAGTGGTGGCCACGCCGACCGATCCACGGCAGGGCCGCAACATCGGGCTGTCGTCCGATCACCGCGATCAACGACCATCGAGTTCCTCGTGCTCGAGCGCGACAACCGCGGCTATCGGCGTCGACGATCCGGCAGGCGCGACCGCGTCGGTCGGCAGCAAGCGCGTGTTCCGCATCGACGTGCGCGGTGCGACCGGACATCGCGAACCGCGTGCTTTCCCGCCGACGGCAATCTCGCTGGCTGCCAGGCCGCCGATCGTGCCGGTCGCGAAGTCGGGGCCTGATCATCGACCTGGCGGCGCAGTCGGTCCTGCCCAACGGCAAACGCGCCGAGAGTGCGGAAGGGCTCAGCGATTCGGTCCGCGACTCGCGCACGGCGCCCGTCTCATCCTCACCGGCAACACGACAACGACTACTCGGTGACGCAGAACGCCGACGGCGTGCAGTTCGACGTCTACGTGGACTTCAACGGCAACAGCGTGCAGCGGCGACCTCGATCGGCCGACGATGCTGAACGGCGCGAGTGGTTGGACCGGTGCCAGCCGGTTTCGTGCTGTTGCCCGGCGTGCTGCACGCGTATCGCGCCTCAGCCGCAGATCTCGCCGAGCTACGTGCCGCCGGGCGACGACCGGCGATCACGATCGCGACGACGACGATCACGGCGGCGATCACGGACGCCATCACGGACGTCAGTGACCGTGCGTGTGCGTGACGACGCTCCGCGCGAAGATCGAGCCCGACGCGCGGACGCCGACGTTCGTCCACACCATCCGCGACGTCGGCTATCGGTTCGAGCCGCAGGACTGATCGCGTCGCGGTTGGGTCTTCGCTGGTTCAGTCCGTTCGCAACGCGATCATCGGCGAGGCGACGCGGCGCGGCTAGCCGGAATGACGGCGGCCACAAACGCGCAGACGGCGAGCGATCCGGCCGCGAGCGTCAACGCCAGCGGATCCCAGAACGACACGCCGTAGAGCTGCGCCGCGATCAGCCGTCCGGCCCCGACCGCGAGCGGCAGACCGAGAATCAACCCGATCGACGACGCGTCTGAACGCGCCGCGCAGGACCAGGTCGATCACCTGTCCCGCGATCGGCGCCGAGCGCCATGCGGATGCCGATCTCGTTGGTCCGCTGCGCGACCAGTACGCCGTCACGCCGTAGAGGCCGACCGCGGCGAGCAGCAGCGCGACGATGCCGAACAGGCCCGGCGAGGCTGGCGACGGCGCGGTCCTGATCGAACGACAGCGCCACCTGCTGCTGCATCGTCCGCACGCTGGTGATCGTCAGATTGGGATCGACCTCCGACAGCGCCCTGGTGACCAGCGGCTCCGAGCGCGCCCGGCCGCGGTGATCGGTCACGAGCATGCATGCCGCCGATGAAGTGCGAGACGCAGCTCGAGGCGCTTCATCAGATCGTCCTCTGTAGTCCACGTTCTGCGCCAGCGGCACGTAGAACATCGGCAGCGCCGGCCGAGCGCAGGCCGAACCCGGCGAACTTCGCGTCGCGCACCACGCCGACGACGCGGAAACGTGCCGGCGTGCTCGCGGCAGGTCGAGCCCGAAATGCTGCGCCGAGCGGATCGTCAGTCGCTCTTGAAGAACCGCTTGACGAACGCCTCGTTGACGATCGCCGACCGGCGCCGTGGTTTCGTTGTCCGCCGCGTTGAAATGCCGGCCGCGCACGCAGCTGGACGCCGAGGTTCTGCAGGTAGTTGGCGCTGACGCGGTCCCACGACGCGCCCGGCCTGCTCGCTCATCTTCGGCGGCGGCATGGCCCGACACCAGGATCAGCTCGCCCCAGTTGTCGGTGAGCGGGTTGTAGAGCGCCAGGCCCGCGCCCTGGACGCCGGGCAGGCGGCTGAGCCGCTCCTCGAGCTCGCGGTAGAGCGCCGCCAGCTTCGGCAGCGTGTAGGTTGCCGGCGGGCGATTCAGGATACGATCACGCGGCCCTGCACCTGGTAGCCGAAGTCCTGATCCTTCGAGATTGCTCAGGCTTCGCGCCAGCATCGTCGCACCGGCGACGAGCACGACGGAGAGCGTCGCCTGGACGACGAGCAGCGCCTTGCGCGCCAGCGACGAGTGGTCGCTCGTACTGCGGCCCGATCCGCGCAGCGCGTCGATCGGATCGGTCCGCGTCGCGAACCAGGCGGGCGCCGCGCCGAAGACGATGCCGGTCACGAGCGCGAGCCCGAACGCGAACGCCGAGCACCGGCAGCGACGGCCGCGTGCTGATCGGCAGGAACTGGACGTTCGTGAACGCCAGCGCCGAGCAGCAGCCGCGCGGCGCCCATCGCGACGAGCAGTCCCGCGATGCCGCCGGCGACCGCGAGCAGGACGCTTTCGACGAGCGCCTGCGTGACGATCTGCGCCCGCGAGGCGCCGATGGCGAGCCGCACGGCGGTCTGGCCGCGGCGCGCGACCGCACGCGCGAGCAGCAGGTTCGCGACGTTCGCGCAGGCGATCAGCAGCACGAGGCCGCACACCGCCATCAGGATCTGCAGGCTGCGTCCGTATTGCTCTTTCATCACGCCGACGCCCGCGCCGGCGGGCACGACCGCTGATCACCTGCCTGCGGCAGCATGCGAATGACGTCGGGCATCCAGTTGGATGGGTAACCCGAATCGTGCTCCATCCACTGGCGCAGGACGCCGGTGAGGCGCGGCGCCGATGCCGTCGATCGAGGCGCCGGGCCGCAGCCGGCCGATCACGCGCAGCCACGCCGCCGACCGGCTGGCGCAGCAGCGATGCTGTCGCCGACGATCAGCGGCTCCTGCTGCAGCGGAATCCACAGGTCGGGCGGATTGCCGCGCAGCGTCTCGCCGAAGAACCCGGGCGGCGCGACGCCGATGACGGTGAACGGATGCCCTTCGACGACGAGCGTGGATCCGACCACCGACGCGATCGCCGCCGTAGCGTGCCCTGCCAGACGTGATGGCTGAGCGACCGACCACCGGCGGCGCCGACGGCGTGTCGTCGTTCGCGCGTGAACACGCGGCCGCCGAACGCGCCGACGCCGAGCGTCGAGAAGTAGTTGCCGGTGACGTATCCGATCGCAGCGGCCTCGCCGCCGGCGTCGACGCCTTGCGCGCCGCACGCTCAGGCGCGCGCCCGCCGGCCTGGAACGCGGCCACCTGCTCGAACTCGGGCGCGTCGGCCTTCAGCCGCTCGAAGAGCGGGAACGAGAACATGCCCCAGCGGTCCTGCGGTCCGCCCTGGACGCAGCAGTTGTCGCCGTCGCCGATGCGGTAGAGGCTCGCGGGATCGGCGACCGGCAGCGAACGCAGCATCACGGCATGGATCAACGTGAAGATGGCCGTGGTGCCGCCGATGCCGAGCGCGAGCGTCAGAACCGCGGCCGCGGTGAAGACCCGCGACAGACCAGAACTGCCGGAGGGCGTAGCGGACGGCGCCAGCAGGGATTTTCCATAACGGACCCTTAGACGGAAGCGGCGCCGACTCCGTTGTTGTCGCCGGTCACGTCACGAGAGCGTCACAAATATCGGGTAGAAATCACCGGCCCCAGCACGACCTTCAGGAGAGGTAGCTGATGGCGCGTTACAACGTTCTGTTTCTCTGCACGCGGAACTCGGCGCGCAGCATCTTCGCCGGGTGCTGCTGAACTACTGGGGCAAGGGCCGCTTTCACGCCTACAGCGCCGGCGGCGAACCGTCCGGCGAGATCCATCCGCTGACGATCCAGCTGCTCGAGAGGAACTATCTGGCGACCAGCCGGCTGCGCAGCGCAGAGCTGGGCTGAGTTCGCCCTGGACGGTGCGCCGCGATTCGACTTCCGTCTTCACCGTCTGCGACCGGGCCGCGGAGGCGTGTCTGCGCTGGCCGGGTGATCCGGTGATGGCTCACTGGGGGATGCCGGATCAATCGCCGCGGCGGGATCGGACGACGATCGGGAGCGCGCGTTTGCGCGCGCGTTCGTCGAGACTCGACGCGCGCATCAAGGCGTTCGCGACGCTGCCGCTCGAGGCGCTTGATGAAATGACGCTGCGTCAGCGGCTCACCGCGATCGGCGCGAGCGAGGCGCTCTGGTGAGTCCCAGCGCCGGCGGCACTCGGCGGTGTGTATCCACTGAAGTCGCACGCCGGTTACCACGAGCTTTCGACCGCCGTTTTTCGGGCCGCGACAACGCCGGGGTCCCCACCGCGCACGCCTGCGCGCGGTGGGGGTGGGGCTGGCTGGCCCCGGTAGTCAGTCCGAGAGGAGACACGCCGCTAGACGGTCTAGCGTCCGTCTCAGCTCAGGCCCGCTCATCCCGGTGTTGTAGGTGGCCGTTCCGGGCTCGAACGCTTTGCCGCTTTCGAGCGCGCCGACGGTGACCGGATCGAGCCCGGCCTCGCGCACCAGGCCGGCCACGATCTGCCGTCGCCGCCGGATCGTCGCTCGCGAGCGGAATGCCGACGCGATCGCCGGCGCGGTGCGCCTCGCTCTCGAGCACCTTGAAGTAGACGGTGTTGAGGCCTTTCACCCAGCGCGCCTTCGGGAATTGCGCCGCCGCCCAGCCCGCCGAACCTTGCGGATGCGCGGTCGCGTCCTGCGCGGCGCGGCCGTCGCGCTTCTCGTAGGCGTTGCCCGTGTCGATGACCACCTTGCCAGCGACGAGCGGCGCGAAGATTCTTCGCGGAGCTCCGGGACCGCGTTGAGCGGCACCGTGGAGCATGACGACCTCGCCGAACGCGGCCGCATCCGCCGGCGTCGCCGCCGACGCGTTCTTCCCGATACGGCTCACGAGCGGTGCGAGCTCGTCGGGATGACGCGATGACAGCCGTATTTCGTGGCCAGCGTCGGCCCACAGTTTCGCCATCGTCGACCCAATCATTCCCCGCTCCGACAATACCGATTCGCATGAAAGCCTCGTTTCAGGGTGAAGCGCGACCGGACCTCAGACGAGCGCGGCTATCGCAGACGCGAACACCGAGATCGCCGGTGTCTCGCTGCATGATGTCGTAGATGCGTCCGTAGTCGAGTTTCCAGTAGATGTGCACGAGAAGATTCCGGAAACGCGCCATCTGCTGCAGCCGCGTCGACAAGCCTTCCGGGATGAGTCCTGCCTCGAAGAGCATGGCGAAGCACGCGGCGTAATCTCAGGCGCCTTTCGAAGCCGTCTCGTTGACGCTGGTAACACAGCGCGAGCGCCGCTTCTATCGCAACGAGCAAGCGATAACACGCAATGTCCTGGCTGTCACGATCGGCAAGGGAATCCCGATCGCGCGGAAGAACGGCCAGAGACGCTCGAGGCGGGTGACTGAATCCTCGATCTCGAGGCACCCGCAGAGCGCGACGACATCCGCGTCGAGCATCACGGTGCGAATGCATCGCGCGTCGCGCGCTGCCGCAGAATCCGGGCGATGTCCAGATAGCGCCGACCAGTGCGCTCGAGGACATCTGCCAGGACGGCGTCGTCGTGGCTCACGAGCAGCTCACCCTGCATGGCCCGAAACGCGAACGACAGCGGCGCGTCATTGAGTGCGCGGACATCAACCGGGTATCCAGTGGCGAGGGCGCAGGCGATCGGCCTAATTCGACGATTCGCTGCGTGTGCGACGACGGTCCGTCGCTGAAATAGATCGCGACATCGATGTCGTGAAACGGCGGCGTGCCGACGAACAGCCGTGCAGATACGCAAACACGACGTCGGGCTCGCGGCTGAAGCGTCGCCCGAGATCACCTGCCGCATCCCCTCACGACGAACCTCATCGACGTCGAACAACCGATCGTTCACGTGGCTATTCTACGCGGCTGCTGCTCGAGCTGTCGCGACTCGCGGCTGAAGGCGCCGGTCAAGACACGATGGTGCCGGCGACGATCTGCCAGCCGCGGCTCTTCCTGGCCCACACGCGCATGAACTTCAGCGTGAACGTGGACTGCGGGCTTTCGTAGGTGCTCCTGCACGTCACCACGGCCGCGATCTCGTGGTCGATGATATCGATGTCGCTCATCACGACGCTGGTGAACTTCCCGCCCTGCCCCGGCCGGTGCGCCTCGACGATCTTCCGCTTGGCCAGTTCGGCCTGACCATTGGTCACGATCACCGCCTCGTCGGCCAGCACCCGCTCGAAGAAATCCGCATCGGGACCGAGCTCGGCGAGGCGCAGCTGCTCTTCCAACGCGGTGATTTCCATCTGCACCGGAGTCATCGGACTTCTCCCTGGATCAGGCCGCCTTCTCGGCGCTGTCGTCGGCAGTCAGCTTCTTGTGCTCGCGCGTGATGCCGACGACGAGGGCGAGCCAGACCACGACCAGCGCGATGTTGACAATCGCGTAGCCGCGGACGCCGAATGCGAGCTGCGCGCCCGCGAACTACGACCACCGCCTGCAGCAGATCGCCGGCGCGCGAGAGAGAACGGATCGATCGCCTGCTGCGCGTTGTACTTTGCTTCCCGGCTGGTCGGCAGGAACAGCGCGTGGCGGGCGGTGTTGTTGGATCGAATAGTCGGTGCTGTTCTCGAGAATCTTCGCCACCCGCACGATGGCGAGCACTGGGCAACGCGGCGAGCATGCCGTAGCTGAACATGGCGATGCACGGCAGGATGAACAGGCGCGCCGCGCCACGCCGACGTAATCGAAGATCCTCGAGACCAGAAACAGCTGGAAGAGGAAGCCGACCAGATTGACCAAAAGAAGAGGTGCCGTAGAACTCGCCGATGATCGCGCCCTCGCTCAGGCCGCCGGCGCGCGCCGCTGGCAATCGCCGCCGCCGCGTGCGCGACGACCAGCTTGCCGAGAATGAACTCGCCGATGGTGTTGACGATGTTGAGGACGACCACCAGCATCGCGATCAGGAACAGGTAGCGGCCGGCGAGGACCAGCTGAAATCCGCCCTTGCGCGTCCGATCGGCGCGTCGGTCTTGACGGCCGGCGTTCCAGGTACGTTCGCGTCGGTCGACCCACCAGAGTCAGGAACGCGCACAGTGACAGACCGGCCGCCGAGAGCAGCAGCAGTCGATACGGACCGAGCCTGGTGAACAGCTCGGTCGCCAGCACCGCGCCGAGCCACGCGCCGAGCGAGGCGCCGAGGCCGACCAGCGGGAACAGCCGCTTGCCGCGCTCGTTGTTGTAGACGTCGTTGGCGAACGCCCAGAACTGCGCGACGATGACGAGATTGAAGATGCCGATCCAGAGGAAGAAGGCGACGCCGATGTGGACGCCGGCCATCCCGAGCAGATAGAAGATGACGAGGTGCGACGCAAAGAAGAGCGACGACCAGGCTGATCAGGCGGACGCGGTTGACGCGCGCGGCGATCGCGCCGTAGGCGGGGATGACCAGCAGGAGCAGCACCGCCTGGCCCGCCGAGGCGTAGCTTTCACCTCGGCGCCGCCCTCGCTCAGGATCAGCGACTCCCGGACCGTCTTGAGGATGTAGTAGAACGCGAGCAGCCAGAACACGTTGACCGCGAGCAGCAGCGCGCTGGCTCCTCGCCGGCGTGACGTCGGTGAACAGCGACAGCGCCCGATCGAGCCAGAGTTTTCGCCGGCATCGGGCGCGGCTTGAGTGGGTGGCGACATGGGACTCCTGTTCCGCCTTACATTCAACTATCTCGATCCGCCGGCGAGCGTCGCCACGTCGGACTCCCGTCTCGCCGACGATCAGCGGACCCGTCATGTCGGGCAGGTGCAGCTCCCACCAGCCCTTGGCGGTGCGGTGGTTCCACCCTCGCACGCCTGACGATTCCATGATCTGAAACAGCTCGTCGGCGTTCTGCGGCCGCTTGTCCGGATCCTTCTGCAGGCACGCCAGCACCATCTCGTCGAGCTCGCGCGGAATCGGCAGCTCGGTCCGCTGCGACGGCGGCACCGGCTCGGCCTGCACGTGCTGCAGCATCATCTTCATCGCCGTATCGGCCTCGAAGACGAGCTGACCGGTGAGGAGATAGTAGGCGACGCAGCCAAGCGCGTAGACGTCGGCGCGGCGATCGACGTTGGTTTCGCCGAGGATGATCTCCGGCGCCATGTAGGCCGGCGTCCCCGTCGTCGTGTGGTCGAGGGTCATCAGCGTCTCGCCCGGGCCGCGGTTGCTGAACTTGACCAGGCCGAAGTCGAGCACCTTGACGAAGTCGTACTCGAGGCCCAGCGCGGCAGCGTGAAGATGTTGGCCGGCTTGATGTCGCGGTGCACCAGCCCGCGCGCGTGCGCGTCGGCCAGCGAATGGCACACCTGCCGCAGCAGGAACACCGCGCGGTTCGGCCGGCAGCGGCCCGAACTCGCTGACCAGCGATCTCGAGATCGCGGCCGGCGAGCAGCTCCATCACGTAGTAGAACGTGCCCTCGTCGGTCATGCCGTAGTCGAAGACGCGAATCGTGTGCGGCGAGCTGAGCGCCGCGGTCGCCTGCGCTTCGCGTTCGAAGCGGCGCAGCGATCGTCTGGCCGTCGGCGGCGCTGCCGGCGCCGAGCATCTCGGGGCGGACGAGTCTTGATCGCGGCGTTGCGCGCGAGCAGGCGATGCTCGCGCGCGCCACACCTCGCCCATGCCGCCGTGGCCGAGCAGCTCGATCAGCTGATAGCTGCCCATCTCCTGCGCCTCTTGCAGGCGGCGGCTGATGTGATGCAGGATCTTGCCCGGAATCACCGCGATGAACGCCGCGGTGTAGTTCGGCAGGAACAGCAGCATCGTCTCGACGAACGTCGGCGTCGGCTGGCCGCGCAGATGTTCGAACCAGACGACGAGCGGATCCATCGACGCGGCCACCAGTGAGGCCCCGAGCATCCGCCGCGTCGTCGTCGGCGCGATCATCGAGTGGACGAGAATCAGGTTGGTGATCCACGACAGCTGCATGCCGGGGACGGCGGTGCGTCGGCACCATCACCCGGTTAGAGCATGCGCGATCGCGGCCGCGTTGGCGATCATGTAGCCGAGGCCAACGGTCGCTCTTGGTCTCGGCGGGTGCGGCGAGAAGCGCATGTAGATCCACGCCACCGCCGACAGCAGGATCGCGCCGATCTCGATCGGCATCGCGGCGCCGTGATCCATCTGCAGCGTCGGCACGAACAGCGGCACGATCGACCAGGTCGACCAACAGACCGTAGGTCCAGAGGGCGCCGAGCACCGCGCTGAAGATGGCGAGGCGCCGCACCTGCTCCGTGACGAGCTCAATCGGCAGCCGGCCGGTCGTCTTGCCGGTGGTCGATCCTGCCGCGGCGGTCGGCGCCGCGCAGCGCGCGAGCAGTTTCATGTCGTGGGCCATGGCTTTGCCGTGTCGTCCTGCGCGCGCCGCTGCAGCTCCTCGAGGTTGATCATGATCGACTCGTGCGATCGCAGCAGGTCGGCGAGGATCTCGTCGCGCGGCCGCGTCTCGCGGCTCGCCGAGGGACGGCGATCTTCGAGGAACGGCCACAGCTGCTCGCGGATGCGCGGCGGCAGCACGCCTTCCAGATACTCGAGCGCCGTGCCGCGCAGCCGCGGATCGTCGGTGTGGCAGGCCGCGGAACGCGATGCGCAGCGGCTCGGGCGGCAGCACCAGCGACAGCAGCGTGAACACGTGCGCGAGGCTGCGGCTGGCGCGGTCTTTCACGTATTCGTCCACGAACACGTGCTCGTGCGTATCGTCGAGCATGCTCAACAGCCGCTGTCCCTCCCAGACCGGCCGGCCGACCGCCGTTTCCTCGCCGCACCACCTCGAAGATCCGATCGCGGTCGATGCGCACGCGCGGGTTCTTCTCGACGATCGCCACCAGCGAGCGCGCCGACTGGAAGCGCACTTCGAACCGCTGATCGTCGAGGCCGAGAATCGCGCCGTCGGCGGCGCGCTGCGAGACGCAGGTCGAGAACACGCGCGCCAGGCGCCGCCGCACCGCGAAGTCCTGATTGGGATCGATCAGCGCGTCGACGAGCTCGCCGACGCGCTCTTCGGCGACGCGGCGCAGCGCGTCGGCGGCGTCAGCCGCGACCGGATCCCAGGCGAGCAGCGGAATCACGTGCGGAATCATCATCGCCGCGAGGCCGCGCTCGGAGCGCAGCACGCGCTGCACCCGCTCGCGATCACGCGATCGCAGCGCGCGAGGATCTGGAGGACGTCGGCGTCGAGGCTCGCCGAACACGCCTGCCGCCGGCGTCGCCCGGCTCGGCGCGTGCTCGGCCTGCGCCGTGCCTTCGCCGCGATCTCGCGCCACGTCGACTTCGCCGGCATCTGAATCGTCGTCAACGTGCGGATCATCGCGGTTCCGCGTCGTCACATCCTCGACGTCGGAAAGCTCGAGCTCGAGACCCCGATTGAGCAGGCTGCGCTCGAGCGCCTGAATGTAGCCGCGGTGCAGACGGCTGGCGACGATCACGCCACGCCGCGGCGCACGCGATCGCGAGCCACAGGATGGTGCGGACCTGATACATCGGCGCGAGCATCAGCGCGCTCGGACCAGCCCGCCGCCGACCGCATCGCCCAGGCGATCGAAGCCGACGTCGATCAGGGACTTCGCCGACCGTTTCTCGCTCGCCGCGATCGGCGTGTAAAAGATTTCGTAGCCGGCGCGGAAGAGCGGAGCCGCGGAACACCGCCTCGCCGCCGCGCGCCGCGACCGCGGACGTCAGTCCCGGCGCGACCAGCGCGCCGGCGCTGCCGGCGAGGAGCGCGACCGACGGCGTCGCCGCGCTGGCGGCGAGGCCGAGCCGCGCCAGCGCCGGCGCGCTCAACGTGACCTGGACCAGAAACGTGAGCAGGCTGGTGGCCGCGTAGTAGACCGCGAAGAATCGCAGCAGCGCGTCGCCCCGTCCGAATGTCGAGGTCGCCTGCAGCTTGAACACGTAGTCGAGCAGCGCGGCGCCGGCCGTGCCGATCAGGACGAGCGCCGCGAGGTTGCCGAGATAACGCGCGTTCGCGAGCGCGCGCAGCCCTGATTGCGGCGGCGTCGACGACAGCTCGGGCGCGATGTCGCCCGGCACGGTGTGCCCGCTTCACGTGCTCGGCGGTCGCGAGGCGGCGAATCAGCCACGCGCACAACAGGTTCATGGCGGCGAGGATCGGCAGCATCGCGGCCATGTCGAGGCCTCGCCGCGACGCGCTCCGACACCAGGCCGCCGACCAGACCGCCGAACGTGCCGGCGCCGGCGATCCGTCCGTAATTCATCTTCGCGGTCCGCGGATCGAAGCGCTCGCTCGTGACCAGCCAGAACCCCGACCCGAGCATCGGACCGACACCGGAGATCTGCAGGTAGATCACGACCGAGGCGATCGTCGGCGTGGCGCGAAGCAGGGCCCATTCGACCAGCAGCAGGCACGGCGCTCGCGGCGAAGGCGAGCGGCACGAAGTCGGCCGGCGCCAGCATCCGGAATCGCCTTCGAGCTGCCGACGACGAGGAGAATCGACACCACCGACGTGACGATGACCATCGTGGGCAGCGTCGTGATGTCGTGGTAGGCGAGATACAGCGCGTCGCGCGTCGCTTTGCCGGCAATGAACTGGGCCGTGACGACGCCGGAGCAGACCATAGCCGCCGCCACGGCCGGACTCTGGCGCAGGCCTGGCAGCCTCATGGATGCATCGAACAGAGAATCGAAACGTCACGCAATCGTATCATCCTGTTCGATTTACGGCTCTGGTCCGTACGTCGTAGATCGAAGAGCGACGATTGGGCAACTGTCAGCGCTCGGCTCAGCGCTCGGCTGTCGGCTGTCCCGCTGTCGGCTCTCGGCGGACCGCACTCCGTTCGACGCCGACGAGCGTCCAGCCCGCGGAGGTGCGGCGGAAGAAGAACGTCGATGGCCGCGCCCAACCCGGCTGCTGCGGGTGATGGCGCGTCACCTCGACGCCGACGTAGTCGCCCGAGTCGAGGATGCCGGAGGGCGCGCGTGCGCTCGTCGCGGTCACCGTCTGCGGCTCCGCGACCGGCGTGCGCGTCGCGGTGGCGTTAGTCGAAGCGGAACCAGCGCAGCTGGTAGCTCTGCCCTGGCGTGGCCGCGCGCGCGGCGACTGCCGCATTCGTGAACGTGAGCGCGCCGTCGCCGGCGAGCAGCGGATCCACGACCGGACAGACGACATTGAGCCACGCGGCCAGCACTTTGTCGCGGCGCGCGATCAGCGTCTCGGTCATGTAGCGCGTGGCGCGGGGGTCGGAGTAGCGCGCCTTCTGCACGACCGCGGCGATCGTCTCGTCGCTGAAGCGCGCCACGATCCGCGCCGCCCAGAACGCATCGTCGGGCCGCATGTTCTCGAAGGCGGGGTTGGGATACTCCGGCTTCCACTGCACCGGATCGAACGCGCTTCGCCTCGATGCGGCCGACCGACGCGGGCACGTCGGGATAGTCGATCGTCATCCACGGCCGGATGTATCCGCCGAGCGTCGCGAGCGTCAGCCAGCCCGGCCGGTGTTCGAAGATGTATTCGTTGCCGGGACGATGACGCTGCGCGAAGACCGTGCCACTGCCGAGGATGGATCCGAAATCGAACATGTAATGCCTGACCCAGCTGCGGCCGTCGACCGTCTCGAGCATGTCGAGGCTGTTCACGCCGCGCGAGTCGTCGTGATTCAACCAGGCGCCGAACACGCGGCGCCGCGCAGCTCGCGCCGATGCTCGTGCGGCACGATGTCGTTCGGATCGTCGGGCCGCGTGCCGTAGTAGCGGAAATTGCCAGCACGGCCTGCCGGGCGCGAACCGGCTGACGAGCACGCGGTAGCGGCCGTTCGCGTTCCGCGCCGCGCGATCGAACACGTCGTCGAGATCCGATGGTCTGAGCGCACGCCGCTTCCCGTTCAGGGATCGCGGATCGTCGCGCGCCCGGCAATGACCAGCGATGCCCGATCGATCTCGGCTAGAGACACGTCGACCGTGGCGTAGCCGAACGCATGGTAGAACGCCGTGCCGATGATCTCCGCGCTGCTCGCCATCTCGGGATTCGACGGCGGATCCACTTCGATCTGATACGCCTGACCGGACGGATCGGTCATCCGGAAGCCGGGCTGCACGCCGGAGCTCTTCCCGCCCGACACCACCCAGCCGTCGAGCGACAACGGCTCGAGGCGATCCGGCCCCTGACGACATCGGCGACCGTCATCTCGTGCCGGCCGATGCGGTTCGTGAACCAGCTCGAGTCGGGGACCTCGTCGACGGTGTTGACGTTCAGCGCGCGCACGTCGCGGCGCTCGCCGGGTTGGGTGAACGAGTTCACGACGAAGTCGTAGCCGTTCGTGTCCTCGATCGGCACGACGTTCGACGCGTCGAACGCGCGGTCGTCGTCGGTCCAGAGCGGATCGTCGGGATAGAAGCGCGGCGCCGCCGACCGGCCCGTCGCTCCGACGACGACGCGCTGAACACGCTGATCGCCAACGTGATCGAGCGCGCGGATCGGGTTGCGAAGGTCGCGGTCGCGCAGCCCTTCAGGGCTGCCCGGCGGCCGCAAGCGTTTCTAAAAATCCCGCCGAAGACGATATACAGGTGCTTGCCATCGCGACTCCCGAAGCCGGCGTCGACGCGAAAGACAATCGCGTTGTCGGTGTTGAAACGAAAGCCAAAGCCGTAGTCGGTTTCCAGGTCCTCGAAATTCAGATCCGATCGCGTGTTGGCGACCTTGCCGGCGTCGTAGAACAGCGCGCCGTCGAGGCCGCTCCAGATCTCGTAGCGGTATTCGCCCTGCGCGAGGATGGCGTGCGGTCCGCGGAAGCGATACTCGCGGAAGCCGCGGAGCGTGTCGTTGCCGCCGAGCGTCGGCATCAGATAGAACGGCATGACTTCGCCGGTGCCGGTGTCCGACGTCGACACGAACAGGCGCGTCGCGATCACGCGGCGGCCGGCGAGGAATCCGAAGAACTGCCGCAGATCGGTGTCGAGGCGGTTGACGCTGAAGCGGCCGATGCCGCGATCGTCGAAGCGCGAGAAGTCCATGCGATACCAGCCGCCGCCGCGCGGTTCTTCGGCTGCCGATAGTCGACATCGAAGAACGCCATCGGGCGTATGAAGTTGACCGACTGGCCGAGGCCCGGCGCCGTGATCGGATTGAAGAGCTGATCGATCGACGGCACGCGGCTGTCCTTGCCGGCGCCCAGCCGCGGATTCAGCCACTCGAGTCCGCCACCGGCGGTGACAATCGGCGCCAGCCGGACGGTGGCGCGCGCACCGACGATGTCGGGCGAATCGCGTAGCCGGTCTGGTTGTCGCGCTCGGAGTCGGGACCGATGCCGAAGAAGTCCTCCTCCGGGTACTCGCGGTGCGCCGCCCACGTCTCCAGCTGCAGCCGTTTGTGTGCGAGCGTCGGAAAGGTGAGGCGCGCCTCGGTCGCCCAGTACAACCGTGTGCTGGTGGCGGCCCAGACGTCGACGATCGCGTGCTCGTTGAACGCATCGCGGTCGCGATAACCGGCGCCGTGCGCGAATCCGCTTCCCGTCGTCAGCGAGCCGAGCTTCGGATACAGCCCGTCACGGCCGGTGAGGAAGATCGCGCGGTCCTCGACGAAGTGCATCGCGCGCTCGAAGCCGCCGGGCTCGATGCGGCGTGGTGCTGCGCGCCTTCTCTGCGCGCCGCTCCCGATCGGCCTCGGCGCGCGTGGCCGCCTCCTGCGAAAATACCGCCGGCGCTGCGGCCAGCCATGCCAGCAGCGTCGCGGCTGCGACCGCGATCGGACGACGAATCATGGTAGGCCTGCCTTCTCGTGGCTTTATGAACCGGTTCCAGAATAGCTCCGGCCGCGCCGGTCGGTGTATCGTGTGCCTGGTTTCTTTGTGAGACAGGTCGAGCATGGGATCGGTCGAGCATCACTCGCCGCCGTTGTCACCACAGCCGTCGGACTGCTGGCGCAGACGACGGCGCTGCCCAACCGCGCCGATTCGCTGAAGTTCGCCGCGATGGGCGACAACGGGACCGGCGATCGGCCGCAGTACGAAGTCGCGCAGCAGATGGTGAAGACCCACGGCACGTTTCCGTTCGATCTCGTGATCATGCTCGGCGACAACATGCGGCGGCCAGTCGCCGTCCGACTACGTGAAGAAGTTCGAGCAGCCATGCGGGCCGCTGCTGCAGGCCGGCGTGAAGTTCCAGGCGTCGATCGGCAACCACGATCGCCCGGATCAGGTCTCCTACAAGCCGTACAACATGAACGGCCAGCGCTACTACACCTACGCGCGCAACAACGTGCGCTTCTTCGCGCTCGACAGCAACCTGATGGATCAGAAACAGCTGGCGTGGCTCGACGCGGAGTTGAAGAACGCGAAAGAGGACTGGAAGATCTGCTACTTCCATCACCCGTTGTATTCGAACGCGGCGCGGCACGGCGCGGCGGTCGATCTGCGCGTCCTGCTCGAGCCGATCTTCATCAGGCACGGCGTCAACGTCGTCTTCTCCGGTCACGACCACGTCTACGAGCGCGTCAAGCCGCAGAAAGGGATCTACTACTTCGTGTCGGGAGCCGGCGGCCAGCTGCGCGCCGGCAACATGGAGCCGTCGGATCAGACCGCGGCGTCGTTCGATCGCGACCGGAGCTTCATGGTGGTCGAAGTCGCCGGCGCCGAGATGTTCTTCCAGTCGATCTCGCGGACCGGGCAGATCGTGGATTCGGGCGTCATCCATCGTCAGACCCGTCAAAGTGACTAACGAGCCCCGACGTATTCGCCGCTGGCGATTCTCGTTTCCGCATCTCTCCCGCTTCGCGCTGGAGCACCTGCTGCTGCTGCCGCTCGGCGCGGCGGTCGCGCTGGCGTGGGCGAACACGGCGGCCGAAAGCTACTACCGCCTCACCTACGCGATCGCGTTTGCGGTCAACGACGTCGCGATGGTGTTCTTCTTCGCGCTGATGACCAAGGAGGTCGTCGAGGCAACGGCGCCGGGGGCGTGCTGCATCCGGCGCGCGCGCGTGGCTGCCGGTGATCGCCTCAGTCGGCGCGACGGTGGTGCCGGCGCTGATCTATCTCACACGGTCGACGCGCTGCTCGAAGAGCCGATGCTGTCGGTCGCCTGGCCGGTGGCGTTTGCGACGGACATCGCGGTCAGCTACTTCATCGCGCGGGTCATCTTCCGGCCTGCATCCGGCGATTCCCGCTGCTGCTGCTCCTCGCGATCGCGTCCGACGGGCTCGGCTTCCTCGCGCTCGCGCTGTTCAACCCGGTGCAGGACCTGCATCTGCTCCCCGGCAGGTTGACGGTGGCCGTCGCGATGATCCTCGCCTTCGGGCTGCGGCGGCGCGGGCGCCAGGAGCTTCTGGCCGTAGCATCATCCTGGGCGGCGGCGTCTCCTGGTATGGGCTCTACTTCGGCGGTCTCACATCCGGCGCTCGCGCTCGTGCCGATCATGCCGTTCCTGCCGCACGCCGCGCGCGATCCAGGCTTCTTCGTCGACGCGCGTCCGAACGCGCGCGATGCGCTGAGTCAGTTCGACCTGGTGTGGAGATATCCGGTCCAGGTGGTGCTGTTCTTCTTCGGGCTGGTGAACGCGGGCGTGCCGCTGCACGCGCTGGAGCCGGGGACATGGGGATTGCCGATCGCGGTCATCGTCGGCAAGCCGATCGGCGTCCTGCTTGGAGCCGGCGCCGCCCTCGCGGTCGGCCTTCACCTGCCCCACAAGGTCGGCTGGCGCGAGTTGCTCGTCGTGTCGTTCACGGCCGCGATCGGTTTCAGCATCGGACTCTTCATCTGCACGGCATTGCTGCCCGCCGGTCAGCTGCGGTCGGAGACGAGCGTGGGCGTGCTCCTCACGCTGCTCGGCATCCCGATCGCGTTCCTCGCGGCGCGAGTCCTGCGCGTGGGACGGTTTCGAAGTCGGATGTAAGTCTGGAAGTTTAGAAGTCTGAGGTGACGACGTTTCAGTTCGAAATCGCCAGTAATCCATCGATCATCTTCTTCAAACTTCAGACTCCACTTCAGACGTTCAGACTTCGTAGACTTTCATTTCGCCGATCAAGCACAAACCCGATCGAGCGTTCGACTGGGTTGTAGAAGGTGCCGTAGTCGGGCGCGGTGATGTTGTTCTGGACGTCTCGATACGCGGACGCGCCGAAGACGTTGCACAGCTTGAGGCCGGCGCGGAAGCGGTATCTTGCGGAAGTGCCACGGCCGCGCGAGCGTGAAGTCGAGCGTGCGGACCACGGGCAGCGCGGCCGGTGAGATTCCGGGTTCCGACGAAATCCTGGAACTCGTTGACCGCCGACCACGGGAAGCCCGATCGCAGCTCCAGGATCGGCGCGAAGTCCAACCGGCCTGGCAGTCCGAACGTGCCGCGCACGAGCAGGCGGTGGCGGACGTCGGTCGGAATCAGGCTGTTCTCGTTGCCACGGATGATCGGGTTGCGCAGGTTGCCGTAGAACTCATCGTAGTTGTTGAGATCGGCGGTCCCTTTCGCCCAGACGTACGAGACCGTGAGGTCGCGCCGCTCGCCGCCGAGATACCGCGTCGTCGCTTCCAGCTCACGGTAGCGTGACGTGCCGGTGCTCGACAGATCGATGGTGTGCGCGTTCGGGTCCGGCGAGAGGATGAACTCGTGCGATCCGGTGACGATTCAGGAACTCCAGTTTGACCAGCATGCGCCGGCCGAAGCGCTGGTTCCATTCGACGTTGCCGACCAGCGCCTCCGGGCGTCAGCAGATCGCCGGCGATGACGTTGGACAGGAGGATCGGGACGCCGAGCGGCGAGCCCGCTGGCGGCAAACCGCGAGATGGTGCGCGGCTCGAAGGTCGGAAACGCTTCCACGTTGAGCGGCGTGCGCTGCGCGAACTTGCCGAAGCCGCCGCGGAGAATGGCGCGTCCCTCGGGCGCGATGCTGATCGCGACGCCGCCGCGCGGCGAGTGGTTGATCCGTTTCACGACCGCGTCCCGATCGAGGCGCAGGCCGTACTCGAACGTCAACCGCGAGTTGACCCGCCAGCGGTCCTGGCCGAAGAACGCGAGCTCGGAGCCGGCGACCTCCTGATTCGAGCGATCGCCGAACACGGTCCGCTCCGCCAGCGATCCGTCGAGGCGGCGGACGTCGACGGTACGGCTCGCGCTGAAGCCGTCGAAACGCCGACCACTGCAGATCGGTGCCGGTTTTGAACACGTGCTGGCCATGCCAGTCGCGCGAGACGCTGAGCGCCTCGACCCACTGCAGGCTCGCACCGTCCGCTCCTGATCGTTGAAGAAGCTGCCGCTCTGCGCCTGCGGCGCGCGAGACCATCGGCGACTGGCCGTCCGTGTTCACGTTGATCTCGAACCAGCGGCCGGAGACCGTCGTTTCGAGGACGACGTCGCGGCGCGATCCCAGCCGATCGACGCCGCCGCCCGACCAGCCGCTCTGGTTGAAGTCCGGCGTCGCCTCCGGCAGCCGGAACGTGGACATGGTGGCGCGCCGGATCTCGCGCGGAAACGGAGATCAGCCCGCCGCCGAGCGTGTGCCGGGTGGAGAGGATGGTATCGACGCGCGTGAAGGTATCGAAGCTGCGCAGTTGGACCTCGGGCTCGTCGGGCAGGCTCTTCACCGGCGTCGCGACGTAGCGGAACTGGAAATCCTGTGAGAAGGAACGCCCGGTCGCGCCTGAGCGGTCCGCACGGATCGAAGCGCGGCTCGAAGCCGCGCACCCCGGCTGAACGCGCGGCGGAACCGCGGGATGAGATTGCCCGGCTTGATCTCCCAGTCGTCGGTGCCGCGCTTGGTGCGAATCTGCGTGATGCTCGGTCGTGAAGCGGCCGTACTCCGCCGCGAACGGATTCGCGAGCACTTCGACCGATTGGATGCTCTGGCCCGGGAGATCGAGATCGAAATCGCCGGAGGACGGATCGACCAGGCTGGCACTGCTGATCTGCAGCGCGCCCTGCGTCGGCTGGCCGCCCTTGATGCGCAGGCGGCCGTCGGCGGCACGCACGACGCCGGGCAGGATCAGCCAGCAGGCTGTGAAAGTCATCGCCCTGGAGCGGCGCAACCTCGAACAACGAACCCGAGCATGTCGCTCATCGACACCGATCGGATGCTGTTGGTCGGCGACGGCGTCGAGGCGCAGACGTTGACCGGCTCCATCACGAACGTCAGTTGAATATCGAGCAGCACCTTCGCTTCGTGATCGGGCCTGACCTGGAACTCCGGCGAATCCTTCGCGATGAAACCCGCCCGGCTCGCGGTGATGACGTAGCGGCCGGGCGGCAGTCACAGAAACGTGACCGTGCCGACGGCATCGGTCACAGTTCTCAGCAATCACCGTCGCATCCGATGATGCGTGGAGCTCGACCTGGACACCCGGCAACTGCAGCGGTGCCCTCGAGCGTCGTGATCGTCGCCGTGATGCGTCCGTCCGCCTGGGCGGCGTCGACGCGGTTCGAGTCACTCGCCGACAGACTCAGGGGGCGAAGGAAGAGGCGGACGACCAGCAGTGTGATGACGTCGCGAATCGCTTCCCGTTTTTGCACCCGCGTCATCGTAAACCGGATCGGTGACCGTCGTGTCGACGTAGCCCGCCGAGCCCGGTCAGGTTGCTCCACTCGAGGACCTGGAGTGCAGCACCTGGCTGAGAAACCGCTGCGTGCGTGCCTCACGCGGATCGTCGAAAGAAGGCATCGGGTCCGTTGATCTCGACGATCTCACCCGCATCCATGAAGACGACGCGGTCGGCCACCTGACGCGCGAAGCCCATCTCGTGCGTCACGCACAGCATCGTCATCCCTTCCTCGCCGCGCATCAGATCATTCGCGATCACGCGCCTTGATACGAACCACCGCGGCGTTCACCTCGGTGGAATGCTCCATCGCATCCTGCATCACGCGGCGGCCTGCCGTGATCGCCGCAACGCTCTCGTAGCGGTTGGTGCCGCCGGTCGGACTCCTGAAGCCGATGCGGCGGTAGTAAGTCGCCATCGACCGCGGGTCGACGACCGACAGCTCAGCGGCAATCTCGGCGACGTGCTGCAGCTCGTGACCGATCAGGCCGACCAGCGGCGCGCCGGTGAATCGCGGAGTCGATGATCACGCGCACGTAGCGATGGCCGTTGGTGGTGCTGACGAACTGCGACTGCGCCGCGACGCCCGGCGTCGTGAGCAGATGCGAGTCGAGGTAGACGATGACGTCCGACAATTCAATCCGCTTGATGATGCCGTGCAGCGTCGGCGAGACCTGACGGCCGGCCGACATCATCGCGAGCAGCTGCCAGTTCGCCGTGCGGACATGCAGGTCAAGTGGCCGCGCCGCGTCCTGTGCGAACACGGACGGGGCGAACACGACGAGGAGACGAAGCGAGAAACGCGATCCGAACCAGCCGATTCATGGCGAGACCTCCGACGAGCCGCTGGTGCTCCAGCGGTGGCGCTGCGATCAGTCGCAGACGCGCTTTTACTGGTAGGAGGGAAGGCTGATTGGCTTTCAGCTCGTGGTGTGTATCAACTGGAGTAGCACTGGTTACAACGAGCTTTCGACCGCGATTGCGGCCCGGTAGTAATTTCGAGGAGACACGCCACTAGTCGTGCCGCGGGACGAACGCCAGTTCCGACACGCCGCCGCTCATCGTCGCCGACACGACGGCGCCGATCTTCTTCACCAGCTTGCGGATCGCGAAGTTGTCCGCGTGCACGAGGACGACAAAGCGATGGAAGCCGCGAGCCTCGGCGGCCTCCAGCACGCGCCGCGCGAGCGTCGTGCCGACGCGCTGCCGCTGCCAGTCGTCGCGCACGACCAGCGCCACTTCGGCGCTGTGATCGTCGATCGCGTTGAAGCTGCCGAGCCCGATGATCTCGCGGCCGCTGCCGGTCACGGACTCGGCGACGAGCGCAATGCCGCGGCGGTAGTCGAGACACGTCAGCAGGCGCAGGACCGAGTCGGGCAGCGACGGCGGCGGTGAGAAGAATCGCAGATACCGGGTGCGCGGGCTCAACTGCGCGAACAGCTCACGGACCGGCGCGTGCTCGCAGCGGCGCGCGCACGCGGATGTGCACGATCTTCTCGTTCGGCAGCGTGACGTCGTCGTCCAGCTCGCTCAGGGTATTCCAGCTCGGTTGTCATACACTCCCATCTGGTTAAGACGCGCGCGACGAAGATCTGTCGCGGCCTGGGTCGCGCCTGTGACAACGCCTTCGACACCGGCCATCCGCCTGTTGCGCGATCGTCACGTGCCGTTTACCGAGCACGTCTACCGCTACGAGGAGCGCGGCGGCACGCGGCTCTCTGCCGAATCACTCGGCGTGGACAGGCATGCCGTAGTGAAGACGCTCGTCCTCCAGGACGAGCGGCGGCGGCCGCTGATCGTGCTGATGCACGGCGACCGCGAGGTCTCGTTGAAGAAGCTCGCGCGCGCTCGGGAGCAAATCGGTCGAGATGTGCGAGCCGCGCGTCGCCGAGCGGCACAGCGGCTACAAGGTCGGCGGCACGAGCCCGTTCGGTACGCGACACGCGATGCCGATCTACGTCGAGCGCAGCGTGCTCGCGCTCGACCGCATCTACGTGAACGGCGGCGCGCGCGGCTTCCTGGTCGGCCTCCAGCCCCGCGGATCTCGTCGGCGTGCTGGCGCCGACGCCGGTCGACGTCTCGATCGAGATGACGACCGTCAGGTCCTAAGCCGGACGCTGAAGCCGCCGTCTCAGTCTGCCGCCAGGTAATCGAACTGCAGCGCGCTCGACGCTTCGCCCGCGGCGGGACGCCGCCGCCGCGCCGCCCACAGCCGCGTCGAGCCGTCGACCCAGCGCGCGTAGCGATAGATGCGCGCGACGTCGAGGACCGTCGCGAGGGACTTCCTCCGCCGCGAGGCGAGATCCGGCGGGACGATGCGGCCCTGCGGCGCCGGCGCTCTGACGACGCCGTCGGCGACACCGCGCCGAGCGCGAGCTTGAGCGGAGGCGCTCCGGTTGGATCAGACGCCACGAGCGGCAGCCAGTTTCGCGGCAGCGTCGACATCAGGCGGTATTCGACGTCCGCGCTGTCGGCGCCCGCGGGAACCGGTTTCGAGGGTTCGTCGCGCCGTAGATCGAGCGGGCGGCCAGGCGCCGCTCTCGACGGATCGTTCGATCGCCCAGACCAGGTTCGCGTTCTCGTCGCGCGCGAAGCGCACCTGTTCGACCGGCGTCGACTCGAGCGACGCGCCGAGCACCGGCGGGACGAAGAGCGCCGCGCTCGTCAGGTCGCTGCCCGGCGTGCTCAGCCGGAACAGACGCGACCGTCGTCCGGCATCCCCCTTCGCCCGCCGCCGGGATCGTGCGCCGCTGGCCGAATGTGTCGACGACGTCGAGCGTGGCAACGCGGGCGATCGTCCCGGTCACGACGTCGACCGGGACAACGAGACCAGATCGTTGCCGTAGGCGAGCGAGAACTCGAGCAGCAGGAGGCGCGCGAGATCGCCCGCCTCGACCTGCACGGCGCCGAGGTCGACGCGCGCGTCCTCGAACTCCCAGAAGCGCGACGAAGGCATGCCCGGATAGCGGACCTTCACCGGAATCAGCGACGTCGGTGCCGCCACACTGCGCGGCGCCCGATGCGCCGCGAGCGATGTGCCGCTCGATCCGCTGCAGCCGATCGAACGAGGTGCCAGTCGAGATCGCCGCCGTAGGACGGCGCGACGAGCACCGCTTCCTGTTCGCCGGACATGGCCGGCGCCGCGACCGCGAAGCGGTACTCCATCCGCTCGGGCGTCCACGGCGTCGCGCCGGCCGGTTCGGTCACGATGCCGGCTATCGCACACTGGAGCCAGTTGGTCAGGATCGTCGCCATCAGCGGCCGATCGGCAACGCTGACGCCGACGGTCGACGGGAACACAAACGGCTTGGTCGACCCGAGCGGATTGTTCGTCCGCAGCACCTGACGAAGCGCCGCGGCATCGACGGCGCGGCCGGCGACGATCCGCTGCAGCAGGCTGCTCGCGGGGTCGGCGTCGCCGCCGGGCACGCCGGTGAACGGAAACGCTTTGAGGAACGCCGCGCGGTAGCGCAGGAATCCAGCGTCGACGAGCATGCGGATGAGCCGAACGCCGGCTTCGGCCGCCTGCCGCAGTTGCGGGCGATCGTCGGTCCGCACGCGCTCGGCTTCGACGAGCGCCTCGAGCGGCACGACCGGCGCGTTGCTCACCGGATCGCGCGGGTAGATCTGCCCGGCGATCTTCGCTGCCCGCCGCCGGGATCGCCGGCGCGTATGCGGTCAGCGGCGACGATTCGAGCCGAACGTCGGCCTGAATCGGCGACCCCGCGTCTTCGCCCTGGAACTCGCCGAACTGCCATTGGCGGCCGAGCATCCACAACGGATCCTGCACGCGTGCCTGCACGCCGACGGCGAGCAGCCGATCGCGCAGCGTCGAGGTTGAACCCTTCGTCCGCCGGCGCCGTGTCAGGTTCGAGCCTGGTCCAGATCGTGATCGACATGAGTCCACTCTCTGAAGAAACGGCGGGTTACGAGGGTTCGGGATTCGAAGACAGGGATTAGCTGGGTTTGCTATCGCGACTTCGATGTCCGCGAATCTCGAATCCTTGCCTTGCTCACCCGAGCGACACCAGATCGGTCGAGACCGTTTCGCTGTCGGGATTGAATGCCAGCAGCGTCGCCGGCAGGAAATGATTCGCCGGTCCGAGCGCCTTCGGGCCGACCATCCGGATCGCGCGCCAGATCGAGCGTCTCGTTGAGCACGGCCTCGAGACCGGCCACGTCCCAGTTCGGTCGCGTGTCGTTCGGCACCGCGAGCAGGATCGCCTGCGGCGGCGCGGCGCCCGGCGCGTCGGCGTGAAACGCGAGGCCGGCGGTGTGTGTCGCGCGCGGCACCACCTCGGTCCACTCGTCGACGACGAGGCCGCCGGCGAGCCGATCGAGATCAGGCTGCCGCCGGGCGTCAACGCCACCAGCGATACGCGGCCACCCGGCAGCGACGCGGACGGGCCCGGCAGGCCAATCCACGACTCACCGGCGCGCGGCGGCATCTGCGCGACGCGCAGCGCCGACGCCGAACTGTTCACCGCCGAGTCGTAGAGCATCAGATCGTCGAGGTGGCGCGCGGCGTCGCGCACTCTCGCGACGCGCGACAGCCAGTCCCACGCCGCGGGATGCAGCGTCGCATCGTCCCACCCGGGCTGCGCCGTGCCGGCGCGAAACGCCGCGCGCAGTCCGTCGCGCAGTTCCGGCGTCAGCAGCAGCCGCGGCACGATGCGGATGCTGCCGCCGAAGAGCGCGCTCAAACGACTGCTGTCATCCGGCGCGGCCGCGGCGCGCGCGAGACGACGATCGATCCGTCGATCGTGGCGCGCACCTGACCGGTGAGGATCGCGAGGTCGGTGTCGGTCACGCCGACGCCGCGCGGCACCGCTCCGGGAATTCCCGCGAACGACGCCAGGAGCAGCGCCGCGCGCAGCTTGAGCGGCGTCATGCCGGGCGCGGTGAATGCCGCTTTCCTCGCCGTCAGCGCGCTCGTGACGACCGCGACGCGCTGGGCGAGATCGGCGGTGTCGACGATGTCGAGTCTCGCCCGATGCCAGCAGATCCCGAGCCGGCGAGCGGCCGCGCGTGATCGAGGACGCGGCGCAGCGCGGCGGCGACTTCCAGCAGTTCCGAGACGCTCATCCAGTCGGCGCGCCACTCGGGACGGCGCGCGAAGTCCACGCGCACCGATGTCCACGCGATCCCCGCCGGCGGACGGAGCATGCGCTGGTAGATCAACCGCCGCTCGAGCTCGCTCGATCCCGGATCGCCCTTGCCCGGCGCGCCGTAGACGACGTCGAGCGCCGACAGCGCGAGACCGGTGTCGTTCAGGCTGTAGTCCGTCGAAGACACGACGACGCCGTTCGCGTCCAGGTACTCGCCGCGGTAGCGGATGTTTCCCGCGACGCCGAACACGCTCGCTGCCCACTCGTTGACGAGCGGCTCGGCGACCGCGCGCAGCCGCGTCGCATCGGCCGGCCACGCCGCCGCCGCGCGCGATGCCGCCGTCGGCGAGCAGCGCGGCGAGCCGGTGCGCGTGGATCACGCCGCTGCGCGGCGTCCGCAGCGACGTCGAATCTCGGGCGGCGGCAGCTCGCCGCGCGACAGCGCATCGAGCACCGCGCCGGCGCGCGACGGGTTGCCGAGCGTCACGTGGTGCACGCTCTCGGCGAGCGTCAGATCGCTGATCGCATCGACGGTGTCGCAGAGCGCATCGAGTTCAGCCGTCACGAGCGCGAGATCGGCACCGCTCGCCGGAACCCCGTCGATGGCGCCGAGGCTCAGGTTCTGCGCGTGCGGGATCTCCACGTGCTGAGTGCCGTTCAACTCGAGCGCGGGACCGGCGCCCCAGATCGGATCGTCGTTCGCGCTGATCTGCACCCACGGCGGATTGCCGACGCCGGTGACGGTGCCCGTGCGGCGGTACGGCGAGCGATCGCCAATCGACGATCCGGACCCTTCGTCGAAGCGCCAGCACGCGGCGAGGCCCGGCCGGCGATCGCGGAGCGGGCCGGCGGCGAGATCGAGGCATGTCGCCCGGTCCCGGCGCGACGTTCCACATCCGTAAGCTTCGCGAACGCGGCCGACGAACCCGCGAAAGCCGGGCCGCTGCAGTCCGATGCGGACCGGCAGCCTCGTCGCGCTGACGCGGAAGCGCGCGGCGTCGGTCACTGCCGAAGAGCCGACCGGCACGCCGTCGATGTAGAAGCTGACGGTCTCACGATCGCGAACCGCCGCGACATGCACCCATCGTCCGAGCGGCACCGCCTGCGTGCTGAACGCGATGTTGAACGGCGGCGTCCCCACGTCATGCCGCTCTCGGTGTGCCAGCAGAACGCGACGCGGCCGTCCTTGGCGATGGCGAGCATGCTCGGACTCGAGCGACTGATCGATCTTCGACACGATCGCCGCGTAGTCGTCGACGACGCGATCGACGCGCACGCGCGCTTCGAGCGCCGCCGTGACGCCGAGCGGCAGCGGTGTGCCTTGGTCACGGTTCTGCTGGTAGATGCGCGCAAGCGCGAGGCCGTCGACGACGTCGTGCGCCGCGACCGATTCGGTCACGCCCGACGGAATCAGATCGCCGGCCAGCGGTGCGAAGCGGCGGAACGGCGCGATATGCGCGCCGAGCAGACGATCGGGCTGCGAGCGCTCCTGCAGTCCACGCTCGAAGCGATAGCCGAGCAGCGCGCCGAGCGGCTGACCCTGGCGGACGCCGTCGAGCAGCCACAGTGCGAGGCGCACGCGCGCCGACGACAAATCCACCGCCATCGCGCCTTCGCCGGCGGCGCGATGCGTCTGGTAGCCGGCGCGCAGGATCGCGGCGGTCACCGGCGTGATCCAGCGAAGGCGTCAACAGGTGCTCGTCGGGCGCGGGCGGATTCGACGTCTGCGGCTGAGGTCGGTGACCCACCCGTAGCCGCCGACGTGCAGGCCTGCCGGCGTCGTCTGCCGGCGCTCGACGGGACGACGATGCGCGAGCGAGGTGATCCAGGCGTCGAGACGGTGCGAGCAGAGATCGAGCGTGCCGGTGAGGAGCGATTCGAGCTCGTACGGCGGCAGCGCCGAGAGCGCCGTCAGCGCGTCGCGGACCTCGCTTGAGATCGCCGGCGCCGCCGGCAAGCCCGGCGATCGTCGTCGTCTGCTTCACCGATGTCGCTCGACCAGACGCCGATCAGCCACGGCGCGCCCATCGGCGACGTCACGTTGAACAGATCGCGTCTCGACGTTGCTCCACCCGACGGCGGACGCGCCCTCGAGCAGGACCGCATGGCGCGCGAGGCGATCGAGCAGCGACGGCGGCGTCTCGTTCTTCATCGAGAGGAACGTCTTCGTGTCCGCCGCGAGCGCCGAGAGATAGCTGCCGTCGGCGACCAGTTTCTGAATCGGAAACACCGCGTCGACGTACGGCCGCGACCGAGCCGCGGACGCCACGTCGTCCCGAGATCGGTGAGGACATCGCGCAGCAGCGCGCTGGCCGTGTTCTCGCGATCGCGGAAGAACTGTCCGTAGAGATTCTGATCGCTGGTCACGGCAGCTGCGCCGAGCGTCGCGCTCGATCCGGTGAGCGTCCACCCGTGGACCGTGTCTTCCAGGATCGGGGTGCGGCGTGGCGAAGTGCGGCAGCGCCGCTTCGCTGACCGGCGGCGACGGCAGCCAGCGCATCAGGCCGATCAGCGTGCGGAGATATTGCGCGCCGAGCAGGCTTCTGCCGGTGTAGCGCCACGCGTGCGCCTGCTGCGCGAGCAGATCGCCGACCGCGCGATCGAGATCCGGGTTGACCCGGCGTGAGCCGCAGGCAGCCGGCCGCCGCCGGGCGGAACAGGCGATCGCGCAGACTGCGAAGCAGCGTCGCGAGCCGCTCGGTGCGATCGCCGGCCGGCCACGCCGCCAGCGAGGTCACCGGCAGCACGCCGTGCGGCTGGCGGCCGACGCGGACGGTCGGCAGCGGGCCATCGGCGCGCACGTGGTTGATGAAGTGCGCGCGAATCCACGCGATCGTGTCGGCGTTGAGGAGCGGCGCGTGACTGTCGACCGCCGCCATCATGTGCTTGAGGAAATAGCCCCACGTGGCGCGCCACAGCAGCGTGTTCATCCGCCGCTGACCATCGAGCTGACGCACCGTGCCGTTGGGCGCCGGACGCGATCGTGCCGCGCGGCAGTCCCAACGCCTGCTCCGCCACGCACTGCGTCGCTGCCGTCGACGATCGCGACATTCGCCGCGCTCGTTTCCGATGCCCAGCCCGACGGCGCGTCCGCGGTGTTGTTCGTCGGCGTGCCCGTCGGGACGACGCCGAGGCCGTCGTTCTGCTGGTGCGACGCGAACAGATCCGCGACCTTCGCGGCCGCATCGCCGCCGCGCACGCCGACGACGACCAGCCGCGTCAGACCGCGCGCGGCCGTCGTCGCATCGATCGGGATGCGAATCGCGAGCCCGCGCCGCTCGGCGTCGTCGAAATCGGCGAGCCAGCGCGATCCCGGATCCCAGGGATCGCGCGAGGCGGCCGCCGGATCGGGACCGATCGGCGGATCCTCTTGAATCGCGTTGCCGCGCACCGCGAACAGCGCGCCGCCCGGCGTCGCCGGCGCGGCGACCGGCTGGTCGGTGTAGCCGAGCGCGACGAATGCATCGGGCAGCAGGCGGGCGCGCGCCGGCGCCGCGCCGCTCCGATCGATGTGCACATCGTCGGGATAGATGCGAACGAGCAGCTGCGGCGCGCCCTGCACCTGCACGAAGCGCGTCTCGAGTCGCACCGGGAAGAAGGCGATCGGCAGCCGGGTGTCGATGACAGCGGATGTGGCGTCGATGTTCGTCATGACGGTATCAATACGTGAGGATCGATCAACACGCGGACCGGACGGCGCAGCGTGGCGGCGGCCACGTCGCCGGCGTTCGCGTTGGAAGCGAGCGCCAGGTCCGACAGCTTCACATACGGTCCGCCGGGGACCGCAGTGACGAGCGGCGCGGCGAAGCGCGGCTCGGTGATTTGTTCTTCGATGCCGAAGAAGAAGTCGAATGCCTGCGTGCGGGTGATGTCGAAGCCGACGCACAGGAGATCGCCGCCGAGCGTGACGCGGAAGCGAGGCAGGTGCCGCGGCTCCGGCGCAGGGATGAACGCCGTGCCGCGCAGGATGCCGCGCTGGGCGAACACGGCCGCGCCGGGAATCGCCGGACGAACTCGCCGCGAATCAGCAGCACGAGATAGTCGGGCGCCGGCACGTTCGCGCCGAGCGCGCTCCCCACGCGGTCATCGCCGGGTAGTTGTCGCTGTCCCAGAACCTGCGGAAGTACGTGCCGCGCCCATCGCTCGGGTAGCCGCGCCACACCAGCTCGCGTCCCATCTCGTGATTGAGACCAGCCAGAGTGCGCCTCGATGAAGCGCGAGTTGGTGCGCACGAGGCCGACGGAGTTGTCCGGGACGCGATCGGCGCCGACCAGGAACAGATCCGGCGCCAGGTCGGCGAGCGCGCTATACATGCCCTGCGAGAAGCTCGGATCGAGGCGCAGGGCCGCGAGCGCCACAGGACCGGACGGCGGTTCGGACGCCGCCGCACGGATGCCGAGACCGAGCACGCGCGCGGTGCAAAGCGCGGCCGATGTCGATCCGCCGTTCACGCGCGCGACCAGCGCACGCGCGGGACTCAACGCGTCCAGTACCTGCGCGCGGGCGGCGTCGACATCGACGTCGGCCGGCGGGATGTGCCGGAAGAACGACCATCGTCCCGGCGCGCGCCATCATCGTGTCGTGCAGGTAGTGCTGAATCGCGAGCGCGGCCCCTTTGAAGTTGATCGCGGTCTGCTGGCGGATGAAGAGCGCGGTCGGATCGCTACCGGTGTCGAACTGCGTCGCATCGTCGAGCCGCCACGGCACCGACGCGCCCGACACGGTCACCGTCGTCGTGGCCGGCTGCGGCTTGAAAATGCCGTGGGCCGGATCCGCCGCGATCAGCCCGCTGAACGAGTAGTTCGCGTGCGCGTTCGTGCGGCCCGACGGCGTCCCGTCACCTTCGGGAAACGGGATGACGGCGGCCTTCACCGGAAACAGCTCGGGCCTGGTCATCCCGAAGCGAGTGCGATCGATCACGCTCATCGCGTTGGGCCCGGCCGACGGCGGCAAGGCCATCATGCCGATGCCCGATCCGGTCGACGCCACCGCCGAGCGGCGCGCGAGCGATCCGGTGCGGCGCTGCAGGCGGCGGAACGTGGCACTCAACGTCGTCGGCGGCACGTCGATGATTGCCGCGGCGGAAGCGGACCCGCCGGTCGGCACGCCGGTCTGCGCGGCGATCTGGAAGACACGGTTCGGCGGCATCACGGCGCAGGTGACGGCGCATCAAGGCGTCGCCGACCGCGCAGCGCCGCGTCGGCCTGCCGCCGCTGCTGGTTCGCGCGCTGCATCTCGGCGGCCTGGTTCCACGCCTCGGCGACCAGTTCTTCCTGCCGCGCCTGGACGACGCGCGTGCCGGTGGCCGCCGCGATGCGCGCGACCGGATTCGCGTTGAGATCGTCGAGCCACGGCGCACCGATCACCGCCTGCGCCTGTCCGTAACGGGGCGGCGCGACCGTTCGCGGCAGTCCGGTGACGCGCAGCAGCTCCGTTCTGATTGACGCCGCCGCCGCGGGATCGCTCGGCGCCGGCGGGTCGGCCAGGTTGCGCAGGACGCCTTCGAGCGGCGCCGTGAACGGATGGAATCCTGCCGGCGCCGGCGTGGTCGGAAAATCGATCGACAACGGCCGCCAGCCCGCCTCGGCGGGCAGCGGCTGTGCGTGCAGCTTCGCGACCAGATCGTGGAAATCACCCGCTTCGCCGGTCGCGAAGCTCCACGCGTAGTAGACGGGCAGATCGAAGCTGCCGGCGACGGCCGCCGTCGTCCACGCCGGTCGAGAGGTCCCGCCGGCTCCGCGTTCGGATCGAGCCCGACCTGGCGGCCGACGTTGAACGTCGGTAGCGAGGCACGCATAGTGCGACGTCGCGCGCTCGAGACGGCGCGGCGACACGAGCCGCGATCGTCCGCTCGTCGTGGCGTCGGACACGGTCTGCGCGTGCGCCCACGCCCACGCCTCGGCGAGATCCGGCAGCTCGCTCGCCGAATCGACCGTGAGCACCTGCACGCTGCTGTCGGCGTTGTCCCGCGATCGCAGCGAGATGCCGGGCCGCCGCGGCACGACGATCAGCATCAGCCACGGTTGCAGCCGCAGCTGCGCATCGGGCGTGAGCGGCGAGAACATCCACGGAAAATCCGAGCGCGAGAACTCGATCGCCACGAGCGAGTTCGCCGGCACACCCTGCGCGTACGGGCCCGGCTCGGTGCGGATGACGACGCGCGGATCGATGGCGAGGACGTCGCCCGGTCCGAGCGTCTGTGCGACGAGCGGCGGCGCGCTCACCGGCGGCGCCGCCGCCGCGTCGATGGTGCCGCCAACCTGGACGTCGATCGGCAGCTGCGCGCGCAGCGCGCCAGCTGCGCCGACACCGCCGCGCCGATCCCCGATCGCGTCCACGGCGCGAACGCGAGTGTGGTACTCACGATAGACCTCCGCCCACGAAGCTTCCTGCGAGCGCCACCTCGGCCGCCGTCGGAAAAGGCGGCTGTGATGACGGTGATTGCAATCCCTGCGCGGTGAGCACGAACTGCTCATGCGTCCAGTCGGCGACGATCGACGGCGCGCTCACCGCCGGCGCGTCGAGGGTGACGCGGACGCCCGACCGCATCTGTTCGAACGACGGCGCCGAGAGCTTGTCCGCGTCGCTCATCGCCACGTAAGCTTCGCGCGCGCGAACGCGTCGGTGAGCGGCTCGACCGACAGCGGACGTCCGCCGACGCTCACGCTCATCTCGAACGTTCGCGGCCGCGTGAGCGGCCCGGCGTCGATCCGATCGATCAGCGTGCCGAGCGGAACGACCTGCTGCCGCACGATCAGCTCGTCGAGGGGATGGAAGCGCAGCGCGCCGCCCGGCATGCCCAGCGCGACGGACGGCGACCAGTCCGCCGCTCGTCGCCTGTGTGCCCCAGCTGCGCGGATCGACGAGCGCCGCCACGAGCTCGGTCGCGCCGTCGACCGCCGGCAACTCCGGCCGCGCCGGCTTGTCGCCGATCGTGAAGCCGACGTGCACGTCCCACCACAGGACCGAGACCGTGGCCTTGCCCGTCACGAACCAGTCGCCCGGGCCGATCAGCTGCGCCGACACGCTCGCGCCGAACAGCGTCGTGCCGCCGATTTTCAGCGCGACGCTGCCGCGGACCATCGCGTCGATGTAGAGCTCCGGGTCCCATTGAATCAGCGCGTCGAACGCCAGCATGCCGTCGATCGAGAATGCGCTGACGGTGACGCCGAAGTCGACGCGCGCGCCCATCTGCACGGTGCTCGACGTGACGGCGAGATACGCCTGCAGGCCGAGCCGCAGCACGCTCCCGTCGGTGTGCGCGCGGAACGTGACGCGGCGCAGCGGCGCGAAGCGGCGGGTGAAATCGGTCGGCGGTTTGTAGGCCGGATGGAAGCCGCCGATCGAGAACACGAGATCCGGATCCTTGCCCCAGCGCAGCCATGACCGCGGCGTCGCCGGAGAGATCGCCGCCGAGCAGCCGCGAGTCGACCAGGCGCGCCTGCAGATCGAGCTCGCCGCGATCGAAATCGAGGACGCCGAGGGCCAGCACGTGCAGTTTGATCTGCGGCCGCTCGATGGTCACGCGGCCGATGGCGACGAGGCGCGCCGGCGCCGACGTGTCATAGACGATGCCGAGCTCGATCTGCGCCAGCGCCGACGGTCCCCAGGTGAAGCCGGCCAGGATGCCGATCGTGTGCGCGTCCTGCTTGGGCGGGAACAGCTTCGCCGAGGCCGTCGGGGCACCGCGGCGAGCGCGGCGAGGTTGCGCGGAAAGAGCACCGCGTCGAGATCGCCGGCGGCGAGCGCGCCCGTCAGGGCGTCGACGTCGGTCGTGCGATTGATGCCGATCGAGCGCGCCGAGCTCGTCGATCGAGAAGCCGAACCCGATCGGGATCGGCGGGAAGCGCAGCACGCCGAGCAGCAGCAGCGCGTAGCCGCGCGCAGCCGTCGGGCATGCGCGTGGTCAGCAGTCCGGCGACGTCGAGCGCGAACTTGTCTTGCACGACCAGCGCAAGGGCGCCGCCATGCTGTTGGCGGGCCGCGATCGTACTGCAGCGAGCCGGCGCCCTGCGACGACCGCGCCGTCGACGGCGAGCCCGACGCCGGTCGGCGCGCGCAGCCCGAGCCCGCCGACGTCGATGACCCCGAGGTTCGGGCGCCTTCGTCGCGTCCTTCAGCGCTCCACAACGCGTCGCACGCCGACGCTCGGACCGTCGAGCGTCACCGCGAGCGGACCGAGGTTCAACGACAGCTTGACGCCGACGCTCAGCGCGAGTCCGGTGCCGCGATCCGTCGTCACCGGACGCAGATCGCGCGTGAGCGCGTCGATGCGGATCGGACCGAGCGACTTGCCGACCGGCGTCGTGCCTGACAAGCCGGCGAGCGGCGCGTTGCCGACGCTGACGCCGATGTCGAGGCCGCGATCGCTCGACAGCCCGAGCGCGACGTTGCAATCGAGCTGCACGCCGTCGGCCGGCAGCATCTTCTGCAGGAATCCGTCGCCGTCGCCCGGTGCGATCACGATCTTGGCGTGGTCGACGTCGGCGATGAGACCGACCGCGCGGCGGGCCGGCGTCAGCGCGTAGTCGACGCCGAACCGCACGTTCCCGAGTTCGAGGCGCGTGCCGTTCGCGCTGCCAAAGACGAATGCCGGGCCGCCGTCGGGGATGCGGTTGACGGCGATGCGCCCGGTCGCGCCGGTGCCGGGTGCGCCGAACGGCGCCAGCTCGGAGGCCGTTCGGGCCGAAGACGAACGCGGGCACGTTGCCGGTGTTCGTGGCGGTGAGCTGCCAGCCGTCGCGGGTCTCGTCGAAGGCGAGCTTGACCGGCGACGCTCACGATGACCCCGGTCGCGGCGCCCTGATGCTCGGCCGACGACACGACGAACGATAGACCGAGGCGCGCACTGCCGTCGACGCCGGGGAGCAGCACGACGAATCGCGGCAGGTTGCGGCGGAGAAAGATCGCGGGATCGACGAGGGTCGCCGGCGCCGGCGTCGCATCGTCGCCTGCGTCGGAGCCGCCGGGCACGTCGACGACGTCGGTGGCGTCGGGCGGTGTCGACAGCGGACGCGGATCGAGCGACAAGACATCGGTGAACGATCGCAGCCCGAGCGAGCCGGCGGCCATGCCGAGCAGCGGAAGAGCTGCGCCGCCGCGTTGTGCGCGTCGGCGGCCTTCGCCAACCCGTTCGGCAGGTATGCGCGTCGCGCAGCGTCTGCCAGGGCCGGCTGATCAGATCGCCGAGGCGATCGACGTGAAACGCGTCGTCGGTCCACGGCATCCGCGTGATCTTGCCGGCGGCGACGGTCATCGCCCGCGGCGCCGCGGTTTCTGCCGGCGCCAGATCGGCGTCAGCAGCGACGCGGCACAGGTGCAGCCGCGTGCCAGCGGGCGCGCAGATACAGCGTCACGACGCGCATGACGAGCTGCTGACCGAGATCCTGGACCACCGGCGCGAGCGGTCCGGTGACCGCCTTGTCGATCGCCTTCGCCGCGGTGAACACGTCGCTCGCGATCTTCATCACGCGCGCGATCCCGTCGAACGACTGCAGCGCGTCGTCGTCGATCGACTGGAGTTGATCGACGATGGACGACGCCCGCGCGAGCGCGGTCTGCAGGCCGGCGTGATCGGCAAGCCCCTGCCCGTGTCCGAGCGAAGCGCAGCATTGCGGCGACGTCCGCGGGAGTGCGCAGCGAGCCGGAGCGGCTCGAGCAACTGATTCAACTCGTCGCGCAACATGCTCATACGCGGTCCTCAGGAAACGCGGCGGGGACGGGGGCTTCGCCGGCCGCGGCAGGAGGTCGGCGCCGTTCTTGATTTGGGCATTTGGGCCATTCGCTGGTCCACGTGATGTCGTTGATCCAGCGGAGAAAATCGAGCGGCGGATAGTGGTAGACCTGGCCGTCGCGCGGCAGCGCTTCGCCGCCGCGGGCAGCCGGGCATCCCACGACTGATCGCCAGCCGCCGTCGGCCACCATTTCATCAGCGCCGGATTCGCGCCGTTGGCGCGCACCATCGCGCTCCTCGGTGGCGTTGAGGTCGCGTGCCCACTCGCTGACGTGCAGGTTCGTCTGGCGATGGAGCGCCGCGATCGCCCGGGGCGAGAACACTTCGATGCTCACACCCTGCATCGCGGCGGCGGGCGTCGCGCGGATCGCCCCGGCGAGCCCGAGGAAGTCGCCGAGCAGGACCGTGATCGGCGTCGGGCCGAACGCGTCGCGCGCCGTGCGCAGCGGCGCCGACGACGACGTCGCCGCGGCGCAGCGCGGCGAGGAACGTGTTCAGCCGATCCTGATCCATGCGCAGCAGGTCGATCGCATTGGGACGGTGGGCGGCGGGCGGCGCCGGCACGCTGAAGTCGGCCATCCCCATCGCCGCGAGTGCCGGATGGAGCGCGCCGGTGGCCGGATTGATCGCCAGATCGCATTCCTTCTTCCGAAGCAGGACACGATTCAGCCAGTCCGGATTGCCGGCGGCCACGGCGTCGAAGTTCATCTGGTCGGTGCCGCCGAGGTGCATGTAGAGCGAATAGACGGTCGTCGGCGGCGCGTCGTAGTCGACGCGTCCGTTCCTGATCTGGGCCGGCGGATCCGGCGTGACGCCCAGCGCCACGAGAGGTCGAGGACGGGGGCGCAGCCGATCAACTCGGGGGCGTGATAGACATCGTGGCGCACCAGCGCGAACGACATGCTGACGCCGGGGCCGGCCGGCATCAGCCGCGCCGCGACCAGTTCGCCGTTGGCCATCGCGTAGATCGGCGTGCCGGGGTCGACGCGGAACGCCGTCGGCGACGAAGCCGGCGCCATGATGCCGGCGCGCCGAGCAGCGGCGCGAACGGCGGACTCGTTCTCGCGACGTGCGGATCGGGACGGCCGTCGGCCGGCGTGTTCTCGAAGAAAGTACTCGATGAGCGGCGTGTCGATTCCCGGCGCCGGTGTGGCGCTGTAGGACCGGCGCGTGGTCGACGTGGCCGTGAACGCGTCGTTGAAGTCGAACGGATACCACCACCAGTCCCACACTTCGCGCGCGAAGCGGTGCCAGTCGAAGAGCGGTCCGGGGCACGACGTGTGGTCGTCCATCCCGTTGGTGATCGCGCGCGGCGAAGCCGTGGCCCGTGCAGCCCGCGGAATTCCTGAAAGAGATTGAGCCAGGCGCGGTTCAGCCCGCTTGTTCGAGTTCGGGTTGTAGTTGAAGTTCGGCAGCGCGGCGATCGTTCCGGCGTTGGCAATCGCGGCGTGATAGCGGCCGCGAAAGGCGGCGAGCTGGTCGGCGGCGAACATCGGCGCGGTGAAGCCGAGCGGCGCGAGCCGGTCGACGAGCGGCGCGAACCGCTCGTCGGCGAGCCCAATCCGGCGAAGCCGCGGCGACAACAGCACCGCCGCGGGGTTGTCGGCTTCGCCTTCGCGCGTCGCCCATGGCAGCAGCGGAAAGTTGCGCGGCGCGAAGCGCCAGCGCCTCACCGCGAGGTAGCGCGGCACAGCGCGCCAGCGATCGATACTGGCCCTCGGTGAACAGCATCCCGGCTTCGGCGACCGACGATCCTTTCGGCCCCGCGAAGGTCGCAGTCGGAAACCAGCAGAAGACCACCTCGTGCGGCTCTTCGAAGCGGTGCCGGAGCGCGTAGAACCGCATGCCGGGCACGTCGTCAGGCCCCGGCCCCAGCGCCTGCCACCGCTCGAGCACGACGCCCGCCGCGGTCGCGATCGGCGCCTGCGAGTCGCGATGCCCGTTCTCGATGCCGATCGACTGCTTGTTGAGGAACTCGCCGTGCCACGTCAGCTGGCGCTCGCCGATCAGGCGCGCGACGGTTCCATCGGAGCTGACGTAGAACTGCAGGCCCGATGCCGCGGAATCCCGCTTCGGTCGCCGGATTGATGTAGCGGCCCACGAACTCCGAGCTGCGGTTGCGCGGCGGCCAGCCGTCGGTCTCGTGCACCACGATCGACTTCACGTCGGCGAGGTTCGTGCCGAACGTTCCGCCGGGCAGCGCCATCCCCAGCGGGCAGCGGCGTGCCGGTCACGCGCCGCGCCCGGCGCTTCGTCGAGGACGCTCTCGAACCGCTCTTTCAGTGCTCCCGCGTTCGCCATCGATCGCCTCGTAAGCTTCAGACTTCAGACTCTCAGACTTTCAGAACGTCAACCCGAGCCGCGCGTAGAGCGCGCGGCCGTTCATGCCGAACGGCGACTGGCTCGGAAACGTCTGGATGCCGTTGAACGAGTTCACCGTCGAATTGCGATCGGGGAAACACGTCGAAGAGGTTCTGCGCGCCGATGGCGAGCAGGTAGCCCGCCGACGCGATACGACGCCTCGACGTCGGTCAGCCACTTGGCGCCGTAGCTCTGGTCGTCGGCTCGGTCTGAGCGTGAAGCTGCAGAACTCGCCGAAGCGTGCGACGTTGAGATCGACGCCGTACGCGCTTGCGCCGCCAGTCGCCGCCGAGCCGCAGGTTGTCCTGCGGCTGACCGCATTCGATCCGCCGCTGCTCGATCCGATCGAACAGCACCGACGAGAAGCCGGCGAGCTGCGGCGGCGTCGCGATCGTGCCGACGATGCTGCGACTCGGTGTTGTTGTAGCCGGCGCGCAGCCTGCAGGTCGCCGCGCCGCGTCGAGGTTGACGTGGTATGCGGCGCTCACATCGACGCCGTTGCGTGCGCGTGTCGATCGCGTTGGTGAAGAAGCGCGCGCTGTTGGCGCCGAACGGCGCGAGCAGCGCGGCGATCGGCGGCGCGGTGAAGATTGCCCGACAGCACGATGCGGTCGTCGATCGCGATCCGGTAGTAGTCGACGCTGAACTCGAGATCGGTCAGCGGCGTGACGACGACGCCGGCGCTGACGTGACGCGAGCTCTCGGGTTTGAGCGGCGCCGCGCCGAGCACCTGCGCCGGCGCCGAGTCGACCGGCAGCGTCAGCGACTCCACCGGCACGAGCCCCTGGCCGAGATTGAGGAAGTTGGTCGCCGTCGACGGAGAAGAACGACTGGCCGAGCGACGGCGCGCGGAAGCCGGTGCTGACCGATCCGCGCACCGCGACGCGCGGATCCGGCTGCACCCGCGCCGTCAGCTTGCCGTCGATCGTGCCGCCGAAATCGCTGTAGTGCTCGGCGCGCCCCGCGCGCGCCGACGCGCAGCCATTTCACCACGTCGCCCTCGACGTCCACGTAGGCGGCGACGCTGTCGCGCGACTTGTTCACTTCGTTCGCCGGACGGAAGCCCGGAAACACCTGCGCGCCGATGGCGGCGGGCGCGCCGAACCGGTTCGCCATGCCGCCGTCGCGATACGAATCGGGCTCACCGGCGTGGATCTGGTAGTTCTCGCGGCGATACTCGGCGCCGAGCGCCACGTTGAGCGGCCGGCTGAACCCGTTGATCGGCACCGGACGGCTGATGTCGGCGTTGCCGACGAACTGGTTCAGCTCGAGCGTGCCGGCGTCGAAGTTGGTGCTCGTTGGGCGGCAGCGTCGGTCCGAGCGACACGTTGAGCGAATCGCCGACCGTGAACGCGAAGCTGTTGCGGCCGTATTCGCCGCTGAAGTCGTAGTTCCACTTGCCGCGCGCGCCGCGCACGCCGGCGGTGCCGGACGCATCGAGCACGGTCGGCTCGATCAGCGGCAGGAAGCCGAGCGGGTAGATCTGCGGCCAGTTGCGCGCGTCGAGCGCGCGGCGGTAGAAGCCGGCGCTGCTCGCCTCGCGGCGGCTGTAGCCGCCGAAGGCGTAGATCGAACGCGTGTCCGGCGGCGTTCAGCGGCACGCTCGCGTTGACGAACGTCATCGTGTCGCGCGTATCCGGATCGCCCCAGCGATGATTCGGTTCGGCGACCGGGTTGCTGCCGGCGTCGCCGGCGACTGATCTGATCGCGCGGATCGAACGACGCGCGGTTGGTGCGGTTGTGATGGCGGTAGCCGGCGGCCACGGTGACGCTGCCCTTGCCGGCGGCGATGCCCCACGCTGCCGCCGACGTCGGCGAGCCCGCCGTCCGAGAAGTCGATGTCGTCGCCCGGCGCGCACGCGAGGCCGCTGGCGTTGCAGCGGTTGCCCGTGAAAGGATCCCGTCGACAGACCGAAATTCGTTGTCACACTCGGGCGCGCGACGCCGCTCTTCAGCACGAGATTGATCACGCCGGCGATCGCGTCCGAGCCGCACTGCGCGGCGGCGCCGTCACGGAGCACTTCGATGTGCTCGATCGCCGACAGCGGAATCGCGTTCAGATCGACGCCGGTCGATCCGCGGCCGATGCTGCCGTTCAGATGCACCAGCGCGCTCTGGTGCCGCCGCTTGCCGTTGACGAGCACCAGCACCTGATCGGGACCGAGGCCGCGCAGCGTCGCCGGCCGCACCGTGTCGGTGCCGTCGGTGATCGTCGGCCGCGGAAAGTTGAACGACGGCGCCAGAAACTCGATCACCTGCGCCGTCTCGGTGAACCCGGTCGCCGCGATCTGGTCCTGCGTGATCACGTCGACCGGCACCGCCTTCTCGCCTTCCGCGCCGGCGGCCCGCGATCCAACCGTCACCTGCACCTGTTCGCTGAAGGTCAGCGTGAGCGCCACGTCCGCGGTCACGGCCGCTGCGTTGACGATCACGTCGACCACGGTCGGCGGCAGACCGAGCGCGGCGACTTTCAGCCTGAAGACGATCGCCGCGCACCAGCGAGCGCGGCACCTGCAATGACGTCGCTGCCATCCTGTCGGTGATCGCCGCGTTCTGGTCGGCGCCGACGATCGAGACAACCGCGCCCGGCACCGACAGGCCATCGACGCGCGTCGTAACCACACCGGAAATCGTGACGGCGTCCTGGGCGGACGCCGCGCCACTGACCGCAAAAAGACGAGCAACGCCCCGCACAGGCGTCGAAGATTCATACGCACAGTCGATCTCCTTACCTGAGTAGGAAGGAGAGGTGAAAAAACTGTCAGTGCGGGTTGGAGGCTCGTCGTCGGGATTCGGGATTCGGGACTCGGGATTCGACGATCAGAAGCGATCGGATTCGAGGATCAAATCCGAATCCCAAATCCCAAATCCCTCCGTGTTCACCGCTTTCCATCGAGATCTGGCCCACTCGCCCGACTGGATGAAGCCAGCCCAGAATGCGGATGGCGGCGAGTCGGCCGCTTGAGCATCGCGAGCTTGCCTGGCGCAGCGCGTCGCCGCGGCCGAGCGCCGGCACGCAGGCGCGTGTAATGGCGACCATCGCGTCGCGCGCGATGGCGTCGCTGACCGGCCACAGGCTCATCACCAGCGTCTCGGCGCCGGCGAGCACGAACGCGCGGCGCAGGCCGTGGACGCCTTCGCCGTTGCGCACTTCGCCGATGCCGGTGTCGCACGCTGACAGCGTGACGAGCTTGGTGCCCCAGAGATCGAGGCCCGATGCTTCGAGCGCCGTCAGGATGCCTTCACCGTGCTCGCGTGTCAGGTTCGCTCCAGCGAACGCCAGACCCGGATCGCAGCAGCGGATTGCCATCGGCCCCGGCCTTCCGGTCGAGGGCGTCGTCGAGGAAGAATCCGTGCGACGCGATGTGCAGGATGCGCGGCGCCGCGACCTGCTGCAGCGTCTCTTTGGTCGCGCGGCGTCCGGTGATCAGCGCCGCTTCGGGAAACAGCGTCTTGATCGCGCGTGCTTCGTCCGCGGTGCCGGAGAGCGGCGCGAAGTACAGCGTCGACAGCGCCGCCGCGGTCGTCACGCTGCGGCGCTGCGCGGCGGCCGCCTCGCCGCGGGCGTCCGGTTTCGGCGGCGGCTCGCCGAAAAACGGATCGGCGAGGATGACCGACGCGCTCCGGCTGTGATGCGGAACCTGCATGCGGAGCAGGTCGCGGCCGCTGGTGAGGTAACTGACCGCGTAGCGCTGATCAGATAGCGGCCCTGCTCGTCGACGAGCGCCTCGAACGGCAGCGCGGTTGAGATTGCCGTCGGGCGAAATCAGCAAGCCGGGTCGCGCCGCCGAGACGCGACCGCAGCCGGCGCATCAACGCGTTCGTCGACGCTGCGGGCGCGCGACTTCAGTCCGGGCTTGTTCGGATCGCTGAGCGCCTCGCGCAGCGCGTCGATCGCCGGATCGATCGTCGCGACGATCGCCGAGGTCGACCCCCGCCGGCGCCACGTGCTTGCGGATCACGTAGGCGGCGTAGTGCGCCGGCCCGTAGCGTCGGCGTTCCGCTCGGCTCGCGGATCGAACGGCCGGAACACGGCGAACTCGACGAGCGCCGCGTCCTCCGGCATCACCGCCTGCACGGCGTCGACCGTCACCGGCTGCATCTGGGCGCGGAACTCCGCGTTGTGATCGCTGAGCTCGGCTTCGAGCTCTTCTTTCCGCGCTTCGAGGTCGCGGATCGAGCGCTGCCGCTCGTCCTGGCGCTGCTGCCCCGGCACGCTCAGCGCGACGCGCGCCAGCAGCGCGGTCGCCGTCTTGAGCTCGTCCAGCAGCGCCTGATCGCCGTCGTCGGTGACCCGCTGCCGCACCGCGGCGAACGCGTCGGTCATCGCGTCGAGTACGCGCCCTTTCCGCTGCAGCACCACGAGCGCCGCCAGCGCGCTGACGTCGGCGTTGCCCGGCGCGCGGTTGAGATGCAGCGAGATCGTCCGGTCGGTCCGCTCCGCCATTCCTCTGACGAAGGCGAGCTTCTGCCGCTCCGACCCGACCGCCAGGTTGAGCGCCAGCTGCCGCTCGAGGACCCGGTCGGTCCGTTGCTGAAACGCGACCGCGTTTGCGAGGTCGCCGATCGCGGTGTAGGTCCTGGCGATGTTGCCGAGCGACAGCAGCGTCGCCTGCTGATAGGGGCCGGCGGCGTTCTCCCAGATACGCAGCGCCCGGCTGTGCGTCTCCAGCGCGCGCTGGTAGTCGCCGGTCGAGCGGTAGATGTTGCCGAGGTTGGTCAGGATGTGCGCGACGTCCGGATGATCGGTGCCGACCATCCGTTCCCGGATCGCGAGCGCGCGCGTGTTGTAGGCGACGGCCGTCGCGTACTCCCTGCGCTCGCGGGCGACGATGCCGAGGTTCTGCAGCGGCGTCGCGACGATGTAGTTGTCCGGCCGAGGAGCTCCTCGTCGAGGTCGAGCGCCCGTTTGAAGAGCCGCTCGGCGTGCGTGTAATCCTGTTTCTGACGAGCGACCTCGCCGAGGTTGTTCAGCAGGCTGGCGTAGAGCAGGTGCCTGGTCTCGCCGATTTTTCCGTAATGGCGAGCGCGCGTTGATCCGTCCGCTCCGCTTCGTCGAGGTCGCCTTCGTCGTCGCGCAGGTTGCCGCGCGTGCGCAGCACTCGACGAACCACGGATGATCCTGGCCGAGCGTGTTCTCGATGACTTCTTCCGCCTGCTGGAGGAGCAGCTCGGCTTTGCGGCGTTCGCCCTGTCCCTGATACAGGAGCGCGAGCTGCGATCATACCTGCGCCGTCACCGGATGGCCGGCGCCGAGCGTCTGGTCCATGATCGCGATGGCGCGTTGATACAGCGACTCTGACTTGCCGCCCTCCGCCAGCCGGCGGTAGACGCCCGCGAGCTGCGCGGCGATCGCGCCGACCTGGACGTCGTCGTGTCCGCGCGCCGCTTCGCCTTCGGTCAGCGCGCGTTCCAGCGGGATCCGCGCCTCGTCGAATCTGCCCGCGGTGTCCAGTGCGGCTGCGGTCGAGCGGAGCTTGCGCGAGGTCATCAGCACGCGGTCCGCATCGGTGGCTGCCGATCGCACTCGACGCGAACGGCGTACGCGCCGGCGCCGCGCGCGCCGGCCGCGCTGATGATCAACGTGTAGGTGCCCGTCCCGGTCGGCGACGATGTCGACGGGCTCTTCGCCGCGCGGTCTGACTTCGTCCTGGAATTCGGCGATGGTGTCGCCGTCGGGATCGCCGAGGCGCACGGGCTGACGTCAACGCCTTCCTGCTCGACGATCACGTGCACGAACTGGCCCGCCGACATCGCGATCTGATAGCGATGCTGTTCCGCGACGGCGAGCTGCCGCTCGATTCGCTGGCCGGGCTCGAGCACCTGACCATCGATGCTGACCGCCGGGGCCGGGCTGCTCGCAGTCGGTTCGGCTCTGCGCGCCGCCGCCCGCGAGCAGCGCGACCCAGAAGACGCAGCAGGCGGTCAGCTTCGTGCCGGCGGATCTATCGCGTCTCGATCTGGAAACCAGTAGTTGCCAACGCTCTCAATCCGCCGGCTGGACTGCGGCCGGCGAGCTCAGCGCATAGTGCTGCGGCTTCATCACGCGTGCGGGAATCGCGACGGAGACCGTCGGGGGCGAAGCGTAGGATTCGGCGTCAGGACGTCGCTTCGCCAGACGATGAGGGTTCGTCGCGGGATCCTTCAGCTGCAACCTGATAGCGTGGGAAGTCGTTCGCGTCGAGACGTAATTCGAACGTCACGAATCCGGTGCCGGGCGGCACGGCAATCGTGGATACCGGAGCGGTCGCTCGCGTCTGCGGGAGCAGGACGAAAGCCGGCGTCGGGAGCTGCGCCGCGCGGATGCGGTCGAGCTCTCGCCGTGTGTCGGTGTTCGCGGCCCGTTGGTCGTCGAGGCTGTTTCTCCAGGTTCTGGGCGCGGTCGCTGACCGCCACGCCCTGGCGCTGCGCCTCGGTCAGTCCACGGTGGAGCCGCACTTCCTCGAGAGCAGCGCGCTGACGCTGAGAATCACGAGCGCGGCGGCCGCCAGCCAGCCGTCACCCGCGGCCGTGAGGCGCGCCGCGGCGTCGCTTCGGGTCGGGCCACGAACGGCTGACGCGTCTCCGCCACCGGCGCCTTGACCTCGGCGGTCGTCGCCTTGACGGCATCCGTGGACAACGGCGTTCGATCGATGGCGTTGAGGAAGCGCTCGGCGAACTTGACCTTCTCCCGCCGCAGCGGCGAGGCGAGATAGATCGCCGCCGAATCGCTGCAGCGTGTCCCAGTCGAGCGTGCCGGCGACATAGGCATCGACGAGGTCTTCCTCGACGTTCCGCGAGGCGGAACGCGAACTCGTCGTCACGATGGCCGCCTCGTCGAGGCGCTCGGCCTCGTCGTCGGGGAGAAGCCCTAGCGGGTAGCGGACCAGATACTGGTCGTCCCGCGCGATGTCATCACGACAGCGACATGTTCCATCCTGAGCCGGACGCTCACGGGGGTGAGGACGGCCCACCGGAAAATCTTTCATCGCCCCTTGCAGCTTGGCGTTCATGCAGGTTTCGAGGGTCATGCGGATGCGCGAGGCCCTGATGCCGAGGGCGTTCATGGTGATGCCCAGGCGCTCCGCGATACCACGGCGGCGGTCGATTCGCTGCCGCTTGGCATCACGGTAGTATTCAATGGCCAGGTCGCGCTGTGCGGGCTTCAACTCCTGCAGGCAGCGATCGGAGACAGGTCAGACGCTTCTCGCGAAGCAGGGCCTCTTCGCTGACGCCGGAATTCGTGAGGCCGCGCTCGATGACGGCGGCGGTCCGCCCTTCGTCGACGGCCACGGTCCGGCTGCCGCGGCGGATATCCTCGACGGCACGAATCTCGCGATCACGTAGCAGTAGCGGGCCGGCGGCGTGGTCGCGATCGCGCCGTCGGTTTCGAGTGTCCTGCCGATGCGGTTGAACGTTTCGTCAGCCAGCTCGTCGGCGAACGGCCGGTTCCGCCGATCGAGATGCGACACGAGCCGCCGCCGCATTTCGAGGTAAGGTCCGTCCCTGCGAATCGGTCCCGTCGTCGAGCCACTCGAGCAGTCGCGCGAACGCGATCTGCGTGAGCACTGAATCCCCTTGCACGACTTCGCGCGTCAATACGTCCATGCTGGTCTTTTTGATGCATGCGAGCCAAGATCCCGACCTGCGACGAACTAAATTCTTTAGATGCTCGCGGGTGAATTTCGTTTCGGGTCAATACGCGCAAAAGTTGGCGTGGCGGCTCGCGGGGCGCGGATCGCGCGCGCATCCTTCATCACGCGCGCATCCTTTATATAAGGGTTCACGGATTTCAGTGTGTCTGCGACAACACACTTGACGTCGCGGCGCGCGCGCTCGTGCAGATCCACTCGGTTTCATCCCCAGCCCAACCACCCGAGGTGTGACGCGACGGCGGATCGGAGACAGCAGAGCCTTGGGCGCGGCGCGCGCCCACCCGATGTTGTCCGTCCTGAATCCGTCGCTGCGTGAGGTTTGCGGCCGCCGTCTGGACACGCTCGGTGACTCCGTCGGATCCACGGACGGGAGCTGCACGCGATCGAAGTCGGCTGCCGTGAACGAGACGGTCTCGCTCACGAGAAAGAAACGACGTGCGATCTCAGCGTTCTGCCGCAATCGATTCGGAAAGAATCCGCCTCCTCGTGGTCGCCGGCGTCCGGCTCCATCGCGAGAACATCGTGAACAGCCTGGCGTGCCATGCTCGAATCGAGGTCGCTGGCGCGGCGTCGAGTACGGACGAAGTGCTGGCGCTGGTCGCCTCGACGGCACCCGCCATCGTCGTGATCGATATGGCGACCGCCGCCAGCGACGACATCGTCCGGTCGATCGGCGCACAGGCCGCGGTCAAGACGGTCGCGTTCGCGGTCGGCGATTCCGAGCAGGAGATTCTCGCGTGCGTCGATGCCGGCGTGGCGGGCTACGTCTCGCGTGATGCGTCGATGGACGATCTCGTCGCCGCGATCGAAAGCGTCGCGCGCGGCGATCTGCCGGTGCCGCCGCGAATCGCCGCGGCGCTGTTCCGCTCGCCTGACCGTTCTCAGACAATCGGAACGTGAAGCGCCGAGCATGGCGCTGACGGCGCGTGAGCGGCAGATTCTGCTGCTCATCGACGAAGGCCTCTCGAACAAGGAGATTGCCGCGCGCCTGAGCATCGAGGTCGCGACGGTGAAGAACCACGTCCACAGCCTGCTGACCAAGATGCAGGTGAACACGCGCGGGCAGGCGGCCGCGCGTCTCGGCTGGCCCCCGGCGTCGCCCGCGCCATCCGCACCGGGATCGCGAACCCGCGCCAGTTCATCGCGTAGACGCGGCAATAGCTCTCCACCACTGAGGACACGGAAGACACCGAGTTGTCAGCAGGCTCGAGCGGGACTCTTCCTCCGTGTCCTCAGTGTCCTCCGTGGTGGAGAGGTTCTCCGAGATCCAGATCCGGAACTAGATCCATTGGTGCTAGCACTCTAGGCACTAATCGAATCGACCGGTCTATGGTCCGCTGTCGTGCAAACCGGCAGAATCGGTGAAACGGCGACGGGATCACCTTCACTAACCAGCTGTAAATAAATACGTCGTTCCGGTCACCGCGGGCTCGTGCGGTTGTCCCGGATCCGTCTGGAGCGCTGGAGCCATGCGCACGAAGTCGACCGAGCGTGATGCACGCAAGGGCACGAACGATCCGCAGGTTCGATCGCGAGCGTCGCGCGAGTCCAGCACGCACGATTCGGGCGACGCGACCACTACCCTCCTCGATCTGCAGGCCGCGAACCCCACGAGCGCCGAGCAACGCCTCGAGTTCGACGTGCGGTAGCGGAACGTGTCGCATGGTTGAACCGCAGGAAGCCGCTTCGAGCGTCACGGTCGACAGCGCCGCCCCGTCGACAACGCCGCGCCGCCCTACGCCGACGCCTGGGAGCACCTGCAGGACGAAGCTGCGTCGCCTCGATCTGCGCTTGCGCGTGCGCGCGGCAGGAGCGGCGCCGTTCCGACAGTCCGCCGGATGCGTTTCGAGGCCTGGTCGTGTCCGACGAGGAAGCGGCGGGGGTGTTGGACGATCTCGACGCCGCGCCTGAAAGGCCCGGCCTGCGAGTATCGGACGCGGACGCGCAGGACGTCGAGATTCTGCGGCAGCTCGATCGCGACATCGCGCGGCGTGTCGCCGCGAGCCGCGGCGACGATGGGCATCTTCCGCTCGTTCGCCTGTCGCGGATCTGTCAATGGACCTCGTTCGAAGCGCAGTCGGTCGTCATCGCCCTGGCGCCCGAGCTCGATCGCCGGTATGAAAAGCTGTGCGGCTACCTGCAGGACGACGTCACGCGCAAGCGGCCGACCGTTGCACTGACGCTCGATCTGCTGTGTGCCGAAGCGGAGGCGACGATCGCCGCGCGGCTCTTCTTCGATCCGCAGGCGCCGCTCTTTCGCGACGACGTGCTTCGGATCGGCCACGGACCCGAGGACAGCCCGCTGCCGCTGCTCTCCCGTCCGCTGCTGGTCGACGACCGCATCGTCGAGTTCCTCCTCGGTCGTCAGCGCCTCGACGCGCGATTGGGCGACGCGGTCCGTCTGGTCATGCCCGACGAGGCCGGACCGGCGATTGTCGACGACACGATCGAGCGGCGAATCGAGCACCTGATCGAAGCGTCGGACGAAGCGGCGGACGGCGGGCGGCGCAACACGGTGTTCTACCTGCACGGCGCCGCCGGTTCGGGGCGGCGCGCGCTGGCCGAAGCCGTTTGCCGCAGACTGCGCGTCCCGCTCGTCGTCGCCGATCTCGAGCGGCTGCTCGCCAGCCCGTCGCCGGCCGATGCGACGCGCCGGCTCGCGCGCGAAGCGATGCTGCTGCCGGCCGCGCTCTGCATCGAGCACGTCGACGCGCTGATTGACGATCCGGCGAAGAGCGCGCTTCATCTGCGACCGCTGCTCCGCGCGTGCCGATCGTGCTCGCGGCTGACATTCCTGATCGGCCGGCGATCGTGGCTGCCGCCCGAGGTCACCAGCGACGAGCCGTTCTTCAGCGTCCAGGTCAAGCTGCCCGAGCTCGGCGCGAGTCCCGGTCTCTGGGAAAGTCTCGCGCGGATGTCGGGCGCGCCGGTCGCCGGCGACGTGGACTGGGGTTCTCTCGCGAGCCGCTTCCGCCTCGGACCGACGCAAATCCGCGACGTGCTCGTGGTCGCCGGCGATCTGGCGCGATGGCGCACGCCGTCGGCTCCGCAGATCACGATGAGCGATTTGAGCGCGGCCTGCCGGACGATCGGCGCGTCGCGGCTGACCACGCTGTCGCGCAAGGTCGACGGGGTGATTCGCTGGGACGACCTGATCCTTCCTCCCAACGCCGTCGCCCAGCTCCGGGAGCTGTGCGATCACGCGACGTATCGCCACGTCGTGCTCGGACAGTGGGGCTTCGAGTCGAAGCTGCCGCTCGGCCGCGGCCTGAGCGCGCTGTTCTGCGGACCGCCGGGCACCGGCAAAACGATGGCGGCGCAGGTCATCGCCGGCGAGCTCGGACTCGACCTGTATCGCATCGATCTCTCGCAGGTCGTCAGCAAGTACATCGGCGAGACCGAGAAGAACCTCCGTCACGTGTTCGACGAAGCGGAAGCGACGCACGCGATCCTGTTCTTCGACGAAGCCGACGCGCTCTTCGGCAAGCGCTCAGAGGTCAAGGACGCGCACGACCGCTACGCGAACATCGAAGTCGGCTACCTGCTGCAGAAGATGGAAGAGTTCGAGGGGATCGCGATCCTCGCGACCAACGTGCGGCGGAACCTCGACGAGGCGTTCGTCCGGCGCCTGCGCTTCATTGTCGAGTTCCGTTTCCCGACGAAGACGATCGGCGGCGCATCTGGGAAGTCACGTTTCCGAAGGACGCGCCGCTCGGCCCGGACGTCGATTTCAAGGCGCTCGCGCGCGAAGTGCAGCTCGCCGGCGCGCACATCCGCAACATCAGCCTCGCGGCGGCGTTCTACGCCGCCAGCGGCGGCGGCGTGATCGGCATGTCCCAACTCTGCGCAGGCGGCGCGGCGCGAGTTCGAAAGCTCGGGCGCAGCGGCGACGACAGTGTGAGCGCGCGCATGGAGTCGCTCGCGCGCGACGCGGGCCTTCCGCACATGATTCGCGATCTGAGCCTGACCATCCAGGCGTTGATGGACGACCCGGCGCTGGCGACGCCGTTCCCGGAGCTGTTCGGCGCGCAGATCGTCTTCGACCGGCCGGCCGAGGGCTTCAACCCGACGGTGCCGACGATCGATCTGTTCCTGTTCGACATCCGCGAGAACGTGGAACTGAGGAGCAACGAACCGCGGATCACGCGCACCAACGGCCAGGTGTCGATCAGCAAGCCGCCGCTGCGGGTGTCCTGCTCGTACCTGCTCACGGCGTGGCCGGTGAGCGGCGGCGATCTCGCGCTGCAGGAGCACCGGCTGCTCGGGCAGGCGCTGCAGGTCCTGTCGCGATGCTCGCACATCCCCGCCCAGTTCGTGAAGGGACAGCTCGTCGGTCAGGAGCCGCCGCTGCCGGTGATGACGGCGCAGAGCGACGGCCTGCGCGAGCCGTACGAGTTCTGGTCGGCGATTGGCAACCGGATGCGCCCGTCGATCATCGTGACCGCGACGATCGGGCTCGACTTTCTGCCGCCGATCGATCGCGCCCGAGGTCAAGGTCTCGCAGATTCACTTCGGGCCGCGCGCGTCGGCGGACGGCACCGGCCTGGCGCCGACCGCCGGTCCGCCGCGATTCCGGATCGGCGGCCGCGTGACCGATGCCGCGAGCGACGCGGTCGTGAACGCGGGCGTCAGCATCGTGGAGATCGGGCTCGCCGCGAAGACGGATGACGAAGGGCGCTATCAGCTGGGCGCGATGACGGCCGGCACTTACACCGTTCGCGTGCAGGCGGGAGCGACGACCAAAGACGTGAGCGTGGCCGTGCCACCGGGATCGAGGAACCAGCTACGACATCCAGTTGCCGTAACGGAAGGAGCGATCAGCATGCCGCAGTATTTGTCGCCGGGCGTTTACGTCGAGGAGGTGCCTCGTCGATCAAGGCCATCGCCGGTGTCAGCACCAGCACTCCGGGCTTCATCGGGATCGTGCCTGACAAGATCCATCTCGTCGCCAAGCGCGATCCGACGCCGGTCGATCCGGCGACGACCAAGTTGGTCGACTTCACCGTGCCAACCGCCGCGAAGACAGCAGTGCTCCTGACCAACTGGACGCAGTTCACCAAGGCGTTCGGCGATCTGACCGGCGACAGCGCCGGTCACTGCGACGGCCGACGCATCGCCGGCGGTCGACACCGGCCACCGCAACCTGGCGCACGCCGTCTACGGCTTCTTCAACAACGGCGGCAGCCGCTGCTACGTGGCCCGCATCACCGGCGTCACCGACATGGACGCCGCGCTCAAGGCCTTCGCCGCGATCGACGAGATCGCGATCGTCGCGGCGCCGGGCATCCTCGACGACGCGATGCGCGACAAGCTCGTCACCCACTGCGCCGAGCACCGGCGATCGCTTCGCGATCTTCGACGGCCCGGACCATGCCGATCCACGACCCCGCTGACGCATACGCCCGCCGACACGCCGACCCGCCGGTGTGGCGCCGAAGAGGACCGACCTTGCCGCCTGGTACTCCCGTGGATCCGCGTCTTCGATCCGGGCACCAAGCTGCAGCATCCGACCGAGGACGGCACGATCGCGGTTCCGCCGAGCGGCCACATCGCCGGCATCTACGCGCGCGTCGACAACAACCGCGGCGTGCACAAGGCGCCGGCCAACGAAGCGATCCTCGGCGCGCTCGACGTCAGCCAACCGTTGAGCAAAGCGGATCAGGACGGGCTGAATCCCGCCGGGGTCAGCTGCATCCGCGTCCTCAACTCGAACATCCTGGTGTGGGGCGCGCGCACCGTCGGCGGCGACGCCAACGCCGACCTGAAGTACATCAACGTCCGCCGCACGCTGCTCTTCCTGCGCGAGTCGATCGACGAGGGCACGCAGTGGGTCGTGTTCGAGCCGAACGAACCGGGACTGTGGCAGAAGATCACGCGCAACATCACCGCGTTCCTCACCAACGTGTGGCGCTCGGGCGCGCTGTTCGGGACGACGCCGGCGGCAGGCGTTCTACGTCAAGTGCGACGCGGAAACCAATCCGCCCGAACTCCGCGAGCTCGGCCAGGTGGTCACCGAAATCGGCGTCGCGATCGTGCGGCCGGCCGAGTTAGCGATCTTCCACATCAGCCGAGTTCTCCGCGCCCGCGAAGTAGTCTCGTGGCCGTATCAACTGAAGGTGTAGTGGCCACAACAGGCCTTCAACCACGATTCTCGGGCCGCGACAACGGGCGGCCCGGTATTAAATCGAAGAGAGACTCCGCTAAATGCCGACCTATCGAAGCCCCGGCGTCTACCTCGAGCCCGTCTTCCTGAAGCCGGAAGCGCGGCTCGCGACAGGTGTGCCGGGCTTCATCGGGTTTGCCAACGGGACGCCGAACCAGCCGATGTCGCTGCATCGCAAGGACGAGTTCCTGTTCGCCACGCCGCCCGACGGCTTTCTCGCCGAGGCGGTGACCGGGTTCTTCGACAACGGCGGGACGCGCTGTTACGTCACCCTCGTCGAGACCGGCCCGTCGGTCGATCCGATCGCGGCATTTGCGCAAGCGCGATCGAATCGCTCGGACCGCTGACCGATCTCGACCTGGTGGCGGTGCCCGACGCGATGGCGCTCGACGACGACGCCAGCGTCGAGCAGGTGCAGCGCGCGGCGATCGAGCACTGCGCGAAGCACGGCGATCGGCTGGCGATTCTGGACGCGCATCCGGCCGCGACGCCGGCGCAGGTGCTCGCGCAGCGCGCCCGGCTGACGGTCGGCGAGCTCGAGCCGGTCAGCGCCGCGCTCTACTACCCGTGGGTGGTCGCGACCACGGCGACCGGCACGCATCGATCCGGTGCCGCCGTGCGGGACACGTCGCCGGCGTGGTCTCGCGCACCGACGGCGAGGTCGGCGTGTTCAAGGCGCCCGCGAACCAGGAAGTGTTACGGCATCCTCGGATCCTCGACGTCGCCGTCGACGGCGGCGTGCAGGATCAGCTGAATCCGGAGGGCGTCAACTGTCTGCGCGCGTTTCCCGGCCGCGGCATCCGCGTGTGGGGCGCGCGCACGCTCAGCCGTCAGCCCGAATGGCGCTACGTCAACGTCCGCCGGCTGTTCCTCACGGTGCGCCGGTGGATCGATCTCAACATGACGTGGGCGACCTTCGAGCCGAACAACGCGCGGCTGTGGATGCGGATCAACCGCGAGCTGGGCATCGCTACCTGACGCGCGTGTGGCAGCAGGGCGGCCTCGCCGGACAGACCGCGAGCGAGGCGTACTACGTCAAGTGCGACGCGGAGACCAATCCAGCCGAGGTGCGGGAGGCGGGACAGGTCATCACCGAGATCGGCCTCGCGCCGACGGTGCCCGCCGAGTTCGTCATCGTCCGGATCATTCATCGGGAGGCGGCGGCCGTGGCGACGTGACGCCGGCGCTTTTCGCAACACGACACGCAAACGCATCGCAGATTCTTTGAAGGAGAGGCCACATGGCTACCGGAGCTCGCGTCGATCCCTATCGTGGGTTCAATTTCCGCGTCGAGATCGACGGCACATTCAGCAGGCGGGATTTCAGGAAGTGTCGGGGCTCGATGTCGAGCACGCCGTCGGTCGACTACCGCGAAGGCACCGACCCGACGCACGTGCGCAAGCTGCCCGGCCTCAACACCTATTCCGCGATCAGCCTCAAGCGCGGCATCACCGACTCCGACGAGCTGTGGAAGTGGCGCAAGACGGTGATCGACGGCAAGACCGAGCGCAAGAACGGATCGATCGTCGCTGCTCGACGAGGCCGGCGCCGAGAAGCTGCGCTGGAATTTCTCGAACGCGTGGCCGTCGAAGTGGACCGGGCCGGCGTTCAACTCGACCGCCACCGGCGTCGCGGTGGAGACGCTCGAGCTGACGCATGAGGAGTCACCAAGGCGTAGCGCGAAGGCTTCAGCCGAGCGAATGGACGAGTGACAGCCATGTTACAGACCGAATTTCCGTTCGTGCTGCCGATGGGCTACGTCGACGCGGAGGGGACGCTGCACCGCGAAGGGACGATGCGCCTGGCGACCGCGTTCGACGAGATCGCGCCGCTCAAGGATCCGCGCGTGCACGGCAATCCCGGCGTATCTCCTGGTGATCCTGCTCGTCGCGTGGTCACGCGGCTCGGCAGCCTGGACTACATCAGCCCGAAGGTGATCGAGGGGCTGTTCGCGGCGGATCTGGCGTGCCTCGAGGATCTCTACCGCCGGATCAACCAGAACGGCCACAGCCTGGTGCGGGCGCAGTGTCCGCACTGCGAGCACCAGTTCGATCTCGAGGTCACCCGCTGGGGGCCTGGCGCTACCCCGTAGAGCGGCTCCGCGAGGAAGTAGCGTATCGCCTATCACTTTCACTGGCCGCACGAGCAGATTCTCGGGCTCGAACACGGTGAACGGAAGCAGTGGGTCGCCGAGATCGCGAAGATCAACCGGCGCCTCAACGAGCGAAGACAACTTGCCCTGAGCGCGAGTCGATGTAGGCAGGCTCGCCACGGAGCGTAGTCGAAGGGCTGGAGAGTGCGTTATGCCATCGCTCGGCTTGAACGCGGCGTTCAGCCTCGTGACCAACCTGCTCGGCGTCCGCGCTCGATCCCTACCAGGTCTTCCAACTTCATGGTGGAGATCGAGGGGATCCTCGCCGGCTCGTTCTCCGACTGCAGCGGCCTCAGCGTCGAGACCGAGTTCCTCGACTACCGCGAAGGCGGCCTCAACGAGCCGTGCATCGCTTTCCCGGGCCGACGAAGTATCCGCCGCTGATTCTCAAGCACGGGCTCACGCAGATCGACGGGCTGTGGACGTGGCACCAGGACGTGATCCAGGGCAAGGTGCGAGCGGCAGAACGGCACCGATCTACCTGCTCGATCGAGCAGAGGATTCCGGTGATGTGGTGGGACTTCGTCGAAGCGTATCCGGTCAAGTCACCGGCCCCGGACTTCCGCGCCGATTCGGGCGCGGTCGCCTTCGAGAGCATCGAGCTGACGCACCGCGGCCTGAGCCGCCCGACGATCGGCGGCCTCATCGCGGGCGTCGGCGCGGCAATCGCCGGCGCCGTCGATATCGGATTCTGAGGCGATGGCGGATTCGTTCACGTCCGAGCTCGCACAGCGGCTGCTTCGCCGCGCCACCCGACCGGTCGGCGTCGTCGACGTCCGTCCGGCGCAGGCGCGCTACGAGCGCGCGATCGCGTGGCCGCGGCAGCACGTGACGATGCTGGATCGTGCGGCGGCTCGACAACAGACTGATGCGCAGCCAGGTCAGGATCAGCGGCTGCTGCTCGCGGCCAGACCGCTCGAGGCGACCGGATCGCTGGGCGACATGATTCCGGGCAATGCGGTGATGGACGCGCTGCGATCGTCGCCGAACGCGCCGGCGTTTTCGCCGGCGAGCCTCGCGCGTATCGCCGCTCGTCAACAGTCCTCTCCGGCGCGCCAGAGTCCGCACCTGCGCCTCGTGCGGCCGCGACATCGGCCTCGCGCGAGGCAGGCCCGCGCGCGGCGAGACGGGCAAGATGATCGTGGGCCCCGCGATGCGCGCAGTCACGCGTTCGTCGGCCGACCTGCCGCTGCCCTCTCGCGGTGCCGCGCGCGCTGATCACGACCCGCTCGCGCGACCAGTCATCGATCCCCGGCGCCGGTGATGGAACGGCTGCGACGAACGCCGTGATGCCGATGCCGTCGCCGATCGCGGCCGCGGAACCAGCGCCCGCGATCGCGTCACGCGCGATCGCGGTGCACGCGGCAGAGCCACGGCCCGCGACGATCGACGCGCCGCACGTGTTCGTGCAGCGTGGTCGAGCTGCGAATCGGGATTCGGGATTTGGGATTCGGGATTCGGCGGGAGCGGATCAAGACTCGGGAGTTCGCGCTCGGGCTTCGCGCTCCGAGTGCGGGATTCGGGACTTGGGATTCGGGACTCGCGGGTGGCCGTGTCGAACGTGACGAGTCCTGCGAATCCTGACCGAATCCCACGAATCCCGAATCCCAAATCCCGAATCCCGTCGAGCGTGCCGCCGCCAGCCGTCGATCGCGACGCGACGCTGTCGCTCAGGAGCACCAGTCGATCGGTGCAGCCCGTTCGCCAGCCGGACGAGGCCTCCGTGCCGGCCGCGCGCACAGCGCCGACCGCGACCGGCGCACGCGCGAGCGTCGACGCCGCGCCGCTGCAGCTGGTATGGCGCCGCGGCTCGCCGCACGACGCCGCGGCCGCGGCATCCGCGAGCGGCACGTCGACGCACGCCGGCGCAGGAACGAGCGTCGTCGCCGCCACCGGATCGCCGGCCGCGGCCTCGTTCTCTCACCGCGACCGCCGCGACGGACGCCGCCGCGGCGACGGCGCCGCGCCGGGCGGCGGGATGCGCGACGGCGACGGCATCGACCTGGATCAGATCCTCGAGGAGATCGTGCGCCGGATCACCGAAATGCAGATCGTCGAACGCGAGCGCCAGGGCGACCCATGGCTCTAGAGAAACTGCGCATCAAACCGCTGCCACCCTCCGCCTTGCCGGAGATCTCGGTGCTGTTCAATCCGAACGCCTACACGATCGTGAAGCCGGTGACGTGGAGCGTGCCGCAGGCCAGTTCCGGCAGCGGCGGCCAGACCGATCGCGCGGTGAACGCGCCGACGCTGGTCTTCGGCGGCGGCGGCAGTATCAGCTGATCGCTCGAACTGTTCTTCGACGTCACCGAGCCGATCAACGACGTGCCGATCGCCGACGTCCGAACGCTGACCAACGCGATCGTCGCGCTGACGCGGATCGAGTCGAAGCAGGGCCGTCCGCCGGTCTGCGAGATCTCGTGGGCACGGCGCCGGTGAACTCCGACTTCCCGTTCAGCGG
>ERZ1370068.6408-contig-5392_pt1 | contig 122298 bp, 205 predicted proteins | sample MGYA00561227_ERZ1370068 | MGnify/ENA primary metagenome ERZ1370068 (study PRJEB38410, sample SAMEA6850437) | metagenome | study: Metagenomic assessment of the ecological functions of the soil: analysis of the soil microbiota associated with the...
GTTACTTCGTTCAGTTACGTATTGCTAAGGCGACCGCGTCGCCATGCACTCCTCGGTCGAAGTTCGTTACCCGTTCCTGGATGAGGATGTCTTTGATTTCACCGCGAAATTGCACCCGCGCTGGAAGCTGCGTGGATTCCGCGACAAGTATCTGCTGCGCCTGCTCGCGGAACGCTGGATTCCGAAATCGATCGCCCGACGCGGCAAAGTTATCTTTCGCGCACCACTGGACAGTTTTCACATGGACCCGGAACCGCGGTTTGTCGGCGCAGCTTTTAAGTGAAGATTCACTGCGCCGCACCGGTTACTTTGATGTCAGCGAAGTGACGCGCTGGCGGAAAGGCTTTCGTGAAATGCGGGCCGGATCGCTCCCCGGCTCTCCGTGGAAATGGGGCTGACCGCGGTCGTCGCCACCCAGCTGTGGCACCACCAATTCATGGGCGGCGGCTTGGCCGATATGCCAGAGTGGTCCGCCTCCGAAACATCTTTGCAAACGACGTAGTGCCGTCGCGCCGGCCCCATCATCCCAGCTTTTGTAGAGTTTGCTTTCCGATCTCTTTCATCTCCGGGTCATCCTTTTCTTTGTCAGGCATGGCCATCCCCTTTTGAATGTATTTGCGCGCCTCTTCTTTGCGTCCCATCTGCGCATAAATGCGGCCTAGTTCGATGTAATGCATGAGCCGGTTCGGGTTAATTTCGATGGCTTTTAAGAGACATTTCTCCGCCGCTTCGTTGGTCGTTACCGGCAAGTCGCCATAAAGCGCCTTCGCCAGCACCCGTTTCACAACGTTAACATTTGCAAGCACGCGATTCCACCGGCCGAGAATGTGCCACGCGTTGTCGTTGTTGGGATCAGGAGAAGGGTCCGGTCCACCGCCGCCTTGATCCGGGGCGAAGCTTTGATCTGATCCTTGCTGCCCATGAAGGGGAGCATTTTTCCAAGGCTGATCGCGGGCGAGAGCTGCGCTTCGGCATTATTCGGAGCGAGGTCGCAGCGCGACTGGCGAACTCGAGCGAAATGTTTCCAAGCCGCAGCTTTTCTTGTTTCGATGACGTGTCGCTCATCAGATGGCGGTGCTGCCGGGCAATACAAACGAGAAGCTTCACGTTGTTCGGTTCCAGCTTGTTCGCAGGTAGATATACTTCGAGCGCTTCTTTGGCCTGGAGTTGTTTGTCGAATTGATCGCCTTTAGCGATTAAAGCGTCGGCGTCTTCTGCCCGCGCCGCCAGGCCGGAGAGGCAAAGCACCGCACAAAGCAACCTGAAAGTGCGAAGGAGATGATTCGGATTCACGAATGTAAATAGTGCAGCCGGGCGTCCTTGCGATTCGCCGCTGGTCACAATCTTGGCCGCGAAAAGCCTGTCAACGCTGATCTCCTTCCAGCGTTCCTGGCCTCCGGCGCGCTGATTAGCCAAGCGGCAGTCACGAGGCTCGCTTCGCTGAAACGCAGCCCGATCAATGCAGATTCGTTAGGCGGCTCTGGTTTCCGCAAATCGACGGATGTCAAAGGTATTAAATGGAGGGTTCATAACCTGCAAAAACCGCGGATGGCTGGTTTTGGTTTCACGTTTGCACGCATGTCAAGGTTCGAATGCCTCGCTTAAATTCGGGGGACGGTAATCGTGGTCACGTTGTCAGGCCGGTTGAAACGACGGTAGCGGGCCCGCAACAGCCACCTGGTTCGGTATTCGATTGGCTCAACCACCTTCGCCATCTTTCGACGCATTTCGGTGACTTGATCGCCAATGCGCCTGGAAGGCAATGGCTGCCCCTCAACCTTGGCATTCCTCAACGCATACGATAATGCGCCTGTGATCGCGCAATTGTCAAAAGTTCGGTTAGCGCCTGCCTCAAGGCGGCATGGCTTGGATCTGGTGGAGACGCGCCGAACCAGTTTTGCAGCCCGGCGAAGATAAAGCTGCGAATGGCGAAACTGGGACCTGACCTCCCACCTGGGGCATTACCGCGCTGTCGCTGCGGCGCGCGCCCGCAACGGGCGGCGGGCGCGATCACCTGCCAGGCGATGAGCGCCGGAATGCCAAAGGCCGATTTCGCGCGCTCGCCAGACCAGGGTTAGGGCGAAGAGCGCCGTCGCCCGGAATGCCAAATGGCTTTCCCGACCACAAGATAGCCGCCTTCCTGCACTCCCCAGCCCGGCTGGAACCGCCCGAATGCCGCCGGCAGATCGAATTGTCAACGCCAATGCTTTGCAAAATCGGTGCATTCAGGAATGAATCGGGCAGAATCAAGGAACCAAAGCGCGAGCCAAATTTCTGCCCGAGCCGACGACCAGCGAGGCGATGGTGCGAACACGGCATGCGACCACGGCGCGCCGCCGCGCGTCGTGGACCCGGGCGGTTCGGTCCCAGCGTCTCGCCGCCACTGCACGAGCGATTGCCAGTCTTCCGAGGAACCGGCCAAGCGCGTTATGGTGCGGGCGAGAAAGCGGAAAATGCCGAGTCGCTGCGCAAAATAGAAACCGGCAAAGGCAAAAAGAGCGCGATCACGATTCCGATCAGAGTTGGACCAACAAAGCTGTTTTCCGGTTGCTGTGACCAGGAGCACAAGACCAAGCAATGTAAATCCGGCCTGCACAAAGATGCCGAGCGTGATGTCAACGAGCACCGTGCCTGCGGCGACGGGGAGCGAGGCGCCATGAATCGCCGCCAGGCGCGCCCGCACAATGTCGCCGCCGATTGCGGCAGAGGGCACCAGCGCGCTGATGGACTCGCCAATCCAACGCATCCAGAGAGTTGGCGCAAGGGCAGGCGATCAGATCTTGGGAAGAGCACCCACCATGCAATCGTATCGAGAAACAGTGGAATGAGATGGAAGACAACGACTCCCAAAATTCCCCATTCACCCGTTGCAAATGCATCCAGTGACACTTGCCCGACGCCCTGGTGAATCAAAAGGGCGGTAAATAGCGCCGCTCCCGCGAAAGCAAGCACGTAAATCGTGAGCCGAATCTTGCCGGGCGCTCTCATGTCGAGACCAATTCCGGGCGCGCTCAGAAAGATGCGCCTACAAGGGAGGTGATTCGCCTGAGTGGCGCCGATGGGCTAGAGATTCGAGTCCCGTTGTGTTACGCGCTCCACCGGTACCAAGCACAGGCTCATTATCTTCGAGGAAAATGACGGCGGCCTGCAGATCGTAGGCTGCCTCGCTGTATTGGATCTGCTCAAAACCACGCACAACGCCAGCCAAATAATTCCGAACAAGAGTAGCCGCGAGCACGTCAGTCAGAAAATGTGCGCCCAACGCGATACGGCTGAAGCCAACCAAGGCAACCAGTGATATTCTACTGAGAATAGACAGCAAGCGCCAGTGCCGTGCTTTGAGAGCGGGCAGAATAAAAAGCAGGAGGTTGCCCGTAAATTGTCAGGGCAAGGCCGACGACAAAATTGCTACTAAGGAGTCACGAAAACAACGCCAAAACCGGCCTGGACGAAACATTCCAGAAATTGTCCTTGCTAAATATTTCCCTCTTCGATACATCGCTTTCTGGTTGCTCATCCGATATTTCGATGGCCGGGTTGCCTTGACTACACAATGATGAAAACCATTCGCGGGTTCTGTGTTTTCCTATTTCTTGCTGCTGCAACGTCAACGCTGGCTGGGTCCACCGGCTTTCGAAGCCCAACCTTCCCCCACTCCAGCGGACGAAAATTCGCGCGATCTTTTTCTTACGAAACGACCTACACCTTCGGCAGCGATTTCAAGGAATCCAAACTCGGTGACGGTGATTCGCTCTATAACGATTTTAGCTACGACCATCGTTTTCTGATTACCGGCAAATGGTATTTCCGTGTGGGCGTCGAATATGAACGCTATGACTTTGGCGGCACCGACAACGGATTACCCGATCATTTGCAAGCAGCCTCGCGGTCATCTCGCAATCGGAGTACGTTGCTCACGACTTTGCGGGGATCTCACTCGAGCTAGACCCAGGAGTTTATTTTCAAGATAACGTTACTGGCGACGCGTTCGACATCCCCATCAAAGCTTACACCACGTTTCCGCTGAAGAAAGACAAGATCTTCGCGGTGGTCGGTTTGGGGTGGTCGCTTTATCAGCACCCGGCTGTCGCGCCGGGTGGCGGACATTATCTGGGTCTTCAGCGACAAGCTGCGACTTCAGGCAGTGTTCCCCAAGCCGGCGCTGATTTATCAACCCAATGACGACTGGGAGTTCCGCATCCTCGGCGAGCTTAACTACACCAGCTTTCGCACTGACGATGTGCTGACAACGGAGCGGAAATTGCAACTGCACAACGCCGTCGTCCAATACAGCGAGGACCGAGCCGGCGTGCAGGTCGGTTATTCCGGTTTCAAACCTTTTAAGATCATTGCCGGCGCAGGTGTCACGGTCGAACGGAAATTTTGATTTCTTCCGGGCCAACCAGTCGAAGCGGACCGATCCGGCTCCGTACGTCAGGATCGCCGCGGAAGCGAAATTCTAGGGAACATTTCCCCGAGTTTTCTCGCCACTCCCTGATCACCGCGAATTTTTAACCGCCCGGTGAGGCTAAGCCCAGGTGCCGCCCATTTGATGGTTGGAAACGGCGACCCAATCCTTGTCCTTCGCCACGAACGTCACATTGGGATTGTCGATTTTGCCCTTTCCCATCTTGTAAGTTCCCGTCATCTACGTCGATCCACCATTGCCGCCGCCATGCGGCCCGCTCAAGTCCCATTGATAACGAGCAGTGAACTCCTTTTGCCTTATTGGCCTGAAAACTGTCGCGCATCGAGTCGAACACCTCCTGCGGCGTCGAGTTTATGTGTTCGCTGCTAGCAGCGCCGATTATCCCAATCCAGATCACCGAGGCAAGCGCGCTGATTGCCATGAAGAAATAGCGTACTGCCTGATCCATCGTAAGGTATTTTCGGGCTTCATTCATTCCTTTGTCATTCGTGCTCCTAGGTCATCTTTCATGGCCCTACTGTTCAATTGCGTTTCCAGAAGGAATGCTGCGCCGAGAAACGTGATTAACGCGCCCGCCAGCAAGAATACGAGGTCGCCAGCGTAAAATTGTGGCCCAGCGTGGTACATGTTCACCAGCCGAAAGGCGCGGCAAAAGTGAGTCAGCGGAAAAAGCTCGAAACATACTGGATCGCTTTGAGGCAGTTGTTCCAGCGGCGCGAACGCGCCTGAGAGCACAAACACAGGTAGCAGAAAAAAACGGAAAACTGTATGGCTTGGGTTTGTGTGTGGGAAAACGCCGAGATTAACAAGCCGAGTCCCAGAGAGCATAGCAGAGAAAAGCAAGCAGACCACGGCAAGAGCGGGCAGTTGATAGAAGGCCACACCGAAATGCCAGCTGCTCACAAGCATGATCACCACGACCAAGAGGATAGACACCACAAGATAAGGCAACATCTTACCAATCACGATTTCACGACGCCGTAGTGACGTCACCATCAGCTGGTAAAGCGTGCCGGACTCTCGTTCTCGCGCGATGGTGCAAGCCATCAGTGTGACTGTAAGCAGCTGTAGAATCAGGCCAATGATACCGGGCACAACGTAATCGATAACGCGCGCATTTTGGGTTGTATAATCGCTTGCGATTCACCGACCACATCTCCATCATGGAGACGAAGCGCTTGCGGATTTGGACTGGAAGCTGCTTGCCCAGTTCAAAGACCTCGTTCCGGCAGACTTTCAATCATCTGGTCCCGTTGTTTTAGCTGAAAATCGCCCAAGCTCTGTCGAACGCTGCCTTCCACGGCATCGGACGTGTTGATGTCGCCGCCGTCGAGATACACCAGCAGCGGCTTCGGGTCGCCGTTTTCCAGGCTCTCATTCCAGCCTGCGGGAATGATCAGCGCAAGCCTGCACCCCTTCGCGAGAGCAAGTCCGGTTCATATCTTCGTATCAGGCGATCCGCACCGCCACTGAAACGTTTTGTTCTTCGAAAATGATATCCACGAATTCCCTGTGCGCGTGGAGTGTTGTCCGCGATTAATGAGCAGGCTTCTTGACGCCGGTTAGTTCGCTTGTTTCAAAGGCATGACCAAAAAGGAGCGTGAACAGCGGCGGCAGAGTCAGTACCAACAGCAGAACTCGCCGATCGCGCAAGATGTGCAGAAATTCTTTGTAAGCGACACTGCCTGTCGCTTCGAACGATAACCACTTCATGGAGTCGATCTTTTCAAAACGCTCGTCGTAGCCCTGTGAATACGCAGTGAAAGCGTCTTCCATATCGGGTTCTACCCAGCGTTCGCCTAACAAGTGAAGATCGTTAAATGGCCAACGTCTCGCGCCATCTCGGCCATCAACCGCTCGGGTTCTGCCGCGTAAAGGCGCAGGCTGCCGCTGCGCAGTGAAACGCCGAGGAGTTCGGGAAGGCCCCGCAGTCGAACCAGCGCCGGCATTGAGTGGGTCGACATCGATCTCGAGCAATCGGTGCGAAAGCTCGACTTCAGAGCGCGCGGTGAAGCTTTCGCCAGCAGCCGTCCAGTCCTCGATAAAGCCGACTTCGGTGCAGCGCTCGGCCTCATCCATGTAGTGCGTAGTAACGAAAATCGTTTTGCCTTCGTTACTGAGATCGTAAAGCAAGTTCCAGATTTGCTGCCGGTGCACCGGGTCGAGGCCCACGGTCGGCTCGTCAAAAAACAGCAGCGATGGGTTATGCACCAGCGCACATCCAATCGCCAGCAACTGCCGCATCCCTCCAGATAAGCTTTGCGCGGCTGTATTACGTTTTTCCTGCAAATCGATCACCTGTAGCAAGGCGCTCGATTCGCGGCTCTAGTTCCGCACCGGGCACCCCATAGGCGCCTCCGAAAAAGCGGAAATTCTCCAGGACTGTCAGATCGCGATAAAGACTGAACCGTCTGGGGCACATACCCGAACTTCTGGTTCGCACGAAATGGCGATCCTTCCAGACATCCGCGCGTTCAATCGTGGCGTGACCAGCGCGTCGGATGAGTCAGGCCGCACAACATCCTCATCGTCGTGGTCTTGCCAGCGCCATTAGGACCGAGCAAACCAAAAATCGTTCCCGCCTCGATATGAAGAGAAAGATCCTGCACAGCATGGACGTTACCGAAACTCTTGCTCAGATGGTCGAGCACGATGACCGGTTCGCTCATGATGAAACCCTATTGCGATGATCCAAAAAATTTGCAACCATCTGGCATTGGCCGTCACACATATGTGTGTCATGAAACCTAAGATGCTGAATCTGCAGCGGCACTTCTTTGTAAGGGCGGGCAGCCTCGTTACTCTTACTGTTGGTGTTATGCCTCGGACCAACAACCGCACGCGCTGACGCCGTTTCTGATCTCGCCTCGTTTTCCATTTTTGACAAGGTTGATCTCGCCCAGCTCGCGAAAAGCGATGTGAAGACGGCGCACGGGCCGCCGATGAGTAATCCGCGATTTCTCGCCGTCAAAGCTGCTACGTTGCGCTGGGTTCTTCGCCTGCCCAGCAAATCGAGGCGTTACGCCGATGGGATGCAACAAGGCATCGCGAACTGAAGGTTTATCTGCACTCTGACCTGCCGTCGAACCCTACACCCGGCTAATTTTGAAAAACTGACGAAGCGCGCCCGGTAACGCGTCCGTGCGTTCATTCGTTGCGGCGACTCAAAAGCTCAGTTCCGAGTCTCCAAATTAGCAAGGAAGAGGCAAAGAAGTTTTCTGCCGGAGCCGGAGGCGGAGGAGGCGCTATGCCTGCACCGGTCGTGGCGTTCTGGACAGACATATTGAGCTGCGCGAACGAAAAGCTTTGTGTCGAGCGGAATGTCGGGGCAACCGCCCTACGATCATGCCGGTCCATCTGTTCGGGCGAGCGATGAAGTAAACGGATTGTTGCGCGAGCAAGGGAAAATCCGCAATCAGTTTTCAAGCTTCTCTTGGAGCTACAGGCATTGGACGCGGCGCTGGATCGCTCAAGCCGGAATTGTATTGGGAGCTTCTCGATGTGGATGATCAAGGCGTAGTAACGCTGGGCGCATCTTACAGCCGCGGCGGAGCCGGCGGGACGCTATCAAGCCGCGGATGCTCTTTACCATGCGCAGCGGTGGTTACTATGTTGCGCTCACGTTGTATCAGATGTGGCCAGTTACAGTGGAAGGGAAACCTTCAACCCTGGTCTGGCGCGGCGACATGATCTCCGCTGCTTCGCTGAGCTCTCTGCATGGCGTGGAACGGCTTGGATCGGAGTCGGTGACGATGAAAAACATCACCAAAGCTGTCACACTCTTTCGCCGCGATACGAGTGGAGGTCGTTGACCAGTGAAGCGCTTTGAGTGTCGAATTTTCTGTGCTGTTTGCGCAGCGTCGTCGTTGCTATTTGCAACGCGAATGTTCCGCGGAGGGAAAACATGGTAACTGGTTCGAATCCGTAACTCACGTCCCCACTGAATATATTCTGGAAGACACCTACGTTGGCGGCGGTGACGTCGAACGCGGGCCCAACAAGAGCGTTGCGCGATTTCGACGAAAACGATTCGATCGTGCATTTGGTATTCACTCCGCGAACCAAGTTCGGCGTTCTGCGGCTTGGCGCGGAGTGGGAACGATTCTCATTCGGACTTCCGGATCATGCGGCGCTTCCCGACACGCTGCAGTCCGTCAGCCTGGTCATGGGACTGGATATGCAGTTTTCCGATTCAATCATCGATCAGGGCGGAAGGTCAGCCGGGTGTACAATACCGAGGTTCGACAATTTAGAGTCACGACAATTTTAATCTTCCGTTCCTTATCGGCGGCACCTACATTTATAGTCCCAACCTGCAGCTCGTTCTGGGCGTGAGCGTCGATATCGAGCGGAAATATCCGGTTATCCCCGCTGCCGGACTTCGCTGGAAAATCGCAGCGCAGTGGCTGCTTGAAGCCGTGCTGCCGACTCCCCGTCTCCAGTATGAGATGAACAAGGACGTCTCCCTTTACGTAGGGGCGAATGTGAAGCAAACCAGTTACCGTGTAGATGACGATTTCGGGAGCGCGAACGGAATTCCGAGGCTTAATCACGCGATCCTGATGTTACAGCGAGATTCGGACGGGCGGGGGCTTCGATTGGAAGATTTCGCCAATTGTGACGTTCACTGGCGAGGTCGGCTATCAGCCGTATAGAAATTTTGATTTTTATCGAGCTGAGGTGCGCTACCACCAGGACGGCGGCGCTCGCCTACGGAACGATTTCATTGCACGGCGCGTTTTAGCTGTAGCCGGTGTCGTTGATACCGGCCCGGTCGAGGTCCCCGGCTGCCAACAAGGACCATTTTCATCGCAAGGTCCGGTCCAGCGCGCCGATCTTGCGCGTCTCCGGCCAGCGAAACGCAACGCCCAACACAACCAGCATTGTCCCAATGCCTCCGGCAACGACCGAAATCACCGGACCAAACAGCGCATGCCGTCAATCCTGATTCCAGCGCGCCGAATTCGTTCGATGTGCCGATAAAAATATTGTTCACCGACGAAACGCGTCCGCGCATTTCATCAGGCGTGATCAGTTGCACGATGGAACCACGAATGATCACGCTCACACTATCGAATGCGCCGATAAGAAGTAACAGGCCCGAGCGATAACCAGAAGATCTTAGACAAGCCAAAAGGACAGTCGCAATTCCAAACCCGGAGACACACCAGAGCAAGGCTTGCCCAGCCCGCTTCATTGGCGGAAGGTGCGCTACCACCAGCGCCATGGCAAAAGCACCGATCGCTGGCATTGCTCGCAGCCAGCCAAGACCAACCGGGCCGCAGTGCAGAATCTGATCGGCGAAAATCGGCATATAATGCGGTGGCGCCTCCCAGCAAGACTCGCGAACAGATCCAGCGTGATCGTCGCCAGGATCACTTTTCTGCGAAACACGAAGCGGAGTCCGGCCATGAGACTTTTCCACGTGCTTGTCTCGCTCTGGTCGCGCCTCTGTTTGCTGCGCCGAATCGAGAGAACCAGAAGGAAAAGCAAAACGCGCACAGCGCATCCAATAGGTACACAAACGGGAACCCGATGTAGGCGATCAGCAATCCGCTGAGCGCAGGGCCCACAACGGATCCAATTTGAAAAATGCTGTTATTCCATGTCACCGCGTTCGCAAAGGCATCACGAGAAATCAGCGTAGGAAAAATGAACTGCGTGCCGCCCAACTGAAAGTGCGCGCCACTGCTCCGAGAAAAAGAAGAAGGTAAATCAACGGAATTGATGCGTCGTCGAAATGGAAGATTGGATGATGCCGTTCGAAAATCCCGGCGATGGCCGCCAGGATGCGATTACTCTCACGCAATGGCGCAATCGCAGGAATGGCGAGATGTTTCCAACGAAACGAGAGCCAGAGCCATGCGACGTCGAGCAGCGCTAAAGATTTGCGAGACCAGAATGATGCGCTTTCGACTGAACCGATCCGCCAAATGGCCAGCGGGCAAAGATAGCGTCACGACCGGCACGGCAATAACCAAGCCCACCAGCCCAAGCGCGGTGGCCGAATGGGTGCGCGCATAAACCTCCCATTCCACGGCCACGGCCAGCATCAGGCGGCCGGTGATCGAAAGTAGGTTGCCGGCTGTGAACAAGCTGAAGTCCCCAAAGCGGAACGCCGCATAAGGATCGTGCGCTCGTCGCTCCACTCGATTGGGGCGGGAACCGCCGGGCGTTCGCCCTCAGGCGATTGATAGGAACTCGGATCGACTCGTTGCGGCATGGTCGAGCGCGTTCAGTCGAACACGCGCACGAGATTGTAGATTGAGCAGCACGCCACCGCAACCCGTTCGAGTCTGAGAGGCGAAGACGCGGCCGAACGTCCGACTCCGACCTCAGCTATGGCGATTTGAAGCTGCTGCCATTTTGGGATCCGCCCGTGGCGATCCGCGATTCTGAAAGGATCGTCGCCTCTCTCGCGCCGAAGAAAATCGGCCGGCGGTAGCAACCGCGCGAGGTCTCGCGCGACGAAATCTTCTACGGCATCACGAACAGCGTGCTCTATTGAAGAGGCGCAAGCACATACCGATTGTTCTGTTTTTCCTGCCTCTTTGCGTTTGCTGGAAAAACGTGGGCTGCGCGCGACATGCCAGAAGACCATTTTTATTATCAACGAAGTCTGGCACGAGCAGACATTCGGTCGGACTAGGAGCGATTGGCTCGCCGGGCAAATGAAACGCCGTGAGGTTTTCCCGTTTTGACGTTGTCTGGAGCGAGCGACCGGATACCAGAAATTGGGATGAATTCCGGTTTTGCGAATGGTCCGGTTGCAAAGACTTCGTCCCGAGCCGAAAGTTTAAACGCTTCATCGAGCACCATACCAACTCATTTATCGTCTGATAGTCTGACAAGTATTTCCGGTAAACGCAGCAAAACTTGAGGGCATACGGTGCGAACTGCCAAGATGGGGCGTACTCAAGTGGATAAACAATGAATAAAAGACGCTCCGAACCCGCTGTTCCCACGTCCGTTCCGCCCCCGCGAACTCCAATGCACGCGGTGGCCCGCTGGTGTATTCTCCTCCCGCTGGTTAAGACCTCGATCATGCCGAATCACATTACGCATCTTCGTCTCCTGACGGGCATTGGGGCCGCCGTGGCTTTTGGCGTTGGAAATTATTTTTGGTCAGCGTGGGGGAGCTATCTTTTTCATTTCGGCCATGCTCGATCGCGCTGACGGAGAACTGGCCCGCGTGGCGGACCGCGCTACGCCGGGTGGACATTGGTATGATCTGGCGTGGAGCGACATGATCGTGAACGTCCTGGTTTTCCTTGGAATCGGCGCGTCGGACTAAGGGAACAGATGGGCTGGTGGGGCCCGGTGATGGGGGCGTCGCAGGGGTTGTCGGTGGGAGTGACTTTCCTGATCGTGCTTTCGGCTGCACGCTCTCGGCACTCATCCGAGCACCGCATTCAAGCCTCCGATCTACTTCGATCTCGATGATTCGCTGTTTCTGGTTTCCATTCTGCAGTGCGTGGCTCAAGGTTTTGTTACCATTGTTAGTCGCGTCCGCCATCGCCGCTCCGCTTTTCCTGATTATTGTTCTGTGGCGCTCGCGCCAGGTGGCGAGCCAGGCGGGATCCAACCCTGTTCCTAGCCACGTCACCGCGTCGAGCAGATTCCTGGATCGAACGCGGTTTAACGACCGAGCTCCGCGAGAGATGGTGCCGGGTCAAAACATACGCAGCGTCGCGCCAGTCGGACGCCGGTAAGCGCGTCGCCATTGGCATACGGCCAGTCACGTAGTCAGCCCAAAGCTCACTCAACCACCCCACGGTGAGCGCAAGACCGAACGGAACTTTCCAACGGGGCGCCTTGCGTCCGCCGCGCGGCCAAGAATTTGCAGCCACTCATGAAGCGCATGATGATTAGCTCCGCCGAGCACGTACTGAATTCCGGGGCGTCCACGTTCCATTGCCCGAACCATTCCCTGGGCGACATCTCTCGCATCGACCAAGTTGAAGCGGCAGTCGAGATATGCAGGTAACTCTCCGCGACAGAAATGCGACAGCCATTCGCGTCGGCGGTGTTTGATTCCGATCACCCGGGCCCACGGGTAGAGTTGGTAGTAACGATCACGATCGGAATTCCCTTTTCAATCATGCGGTGAACCGCTTGTTCCGCCCGAAGCTTGCTCAGGCAGTAAGGGCCGATCACATCTTTTTCTCCTTCAACTTCAAGTGCTCGACAGAACCGCCGTTGAAGTCCGCGGATGAAAGGATACTTTCCGTGCTCGTATGGAGGATCCGTTGGGCGCCGCTCTGAACAGCTGCCTCCATCACATTGATCGTTTCCCAGATGGTTTAACCGCGTCGAATTCCTGACGATCCCTGCGCCACAGGTTAGGATCCGCGGCCAGGTGATAAACGGAGTTGCACCCCGTGGTGGCCCTCTGCACCGTGGCACTATCCCGGATGTCGCTGAAAACCAAAGTTCTATCTTGTCCAGCGGCAGATGATCCACCACCGCCCCCGGTCTTTCCAACACGCGAACGGGTCTTCCCTCGCGAGTAGTTCGGATGACGAGATGAGTCCCCAGAAAGCCGGCGCCCCCGGTAACCAAGTTCTTCATACCGGTTCTCCCTTTCAGGGCTCCCTCTCAATTCATGCAGATGGAGGCACGCCCGGGTATCAGCCGGTCGCGAACGATCTTATTGACGAGCGCAAAAGCGGCACGGTTCAGAGGACAAGGCAATCCGCCCGCAAGCCGAATCAGGTGTCCATTGTATGCATCGATCTCGGTTCGGTCGGTGACCATATCAGGAGCCATCGAACAATAGGTGCCCCGCAAAGACGGACGAAAGAAAGCACCCATGATCGAGGGCAAACCCGGGATTCTGAGAATAAGTGAGACGGTCGTCCGGATGAAAGGGACCAATCTTCGACAAAGGTATGCGAGCGTGACGAAGGATAGTGTAGTTTTCTCGCAGCAAGCCAAAGAAAAGCCGCTTAGCCACCGGGTCGGTTAGCAGTTCACCATTGTCGACACCCGCCGCCGCCGCAAGAGGCGAGATGGCGGCATGTAGTACATCAGCTTTGTCGCTTTGCACGGCCTGACGTCGTCTACCGATTGGACAGCAAATAGCGCGCCTGGCGAAAGTGCGTGAGCCAACTCGGCAAGATCATTTTTCTCAGCGGCAGACACACTACGCCGCGCACCCAGGTGGAGGTCGCCGGGGCGGGTGATGCGTGTGACGGGCCGATCGCGCAAACATTCCGAGACAAACGATGCAATTCCTTCGGCCGCATGATTTCGCTGATCAAGTTTTGGATCGAAGCCGTTCTGCACGGGCACAAGGCGCGATGTCTCAGGCAATACGGCAAGCACCGCGGCGTTGTTATAGGTCTTAGTGCATAAAAGAACCAGCGCATCGGTTGGGAGGCAACCAGTTTTCAAAAAGCGTGAACGATGCCTGCTCTGTCCCGTGCCTCGACCACAGTCAAACCTTCGCGCCGTCCGTGGCTCGACTCTTTTGCGGATCGGCATCCACAACCCGTCACACCTACAGCCAGCGCGACACAACGACCACGCCAGAGCAACCCCGATTCCTCCTGCGCCAACAACGTGAATAGGCCTATTGATCATTGGGTTGCGGACGCTTTGTGCAGGGCGCAGTTGGAACCGGGGCGCTTCATAATCTCACCGCCCTATCCTGTAGCGCCGTAAGGATGATATTATTCGCATACGCGACATCCTCGGGAAAATCGATTTCGGTCCACGGAATACCCGTTACATCTTCCGCGAAGAACCTGCCGGCTCTAACGACGCCCGAAGAATATTGTCATAAGATTCCACTCCGACCGGCCCCCACCAAGTCGAGCTTTCGTCTCCTCGGTCAGGAGAGGAGCTGTCCGAGGCCGCCACGCGAAAAAGCCGATGGATTCGCCAATCGCCTCCGCCTACGCCACCACACTTCAATCAGGCGATGCTGCGGCGATGATTGCCGTCAGGAAGACCTTCCGGTCGCCGCATCATTACAACGATTTTTCACCCCGCAACACTTCGCTGGTGCCAAAAGATTGATAGTTCCCTGGCACATTGTTGGCAAAATCTCGTACGCGGATTGCGCGCCCAAAACCGATAGTCACCCGCGACGTGAAAAACGCAGCTCGGCAGTCCTTCATCGCTGCGTCTACCTGAATTCCCGAGCTAGGAGATCGCCCTCCGCCCAATCGATCGCACTGTCGTAGCCCCCTTTGTCGATCTCGTGAGCGCCGAACATGAGCGCCGGCCTGAATTAACACGACGCCACATGGCCGCCGATAAAACCGGATGCGCCAGTGACGAAGACATGTTGTCCGACGAAACGATGATGAAGATCGTGCGGCATCATGCAGATCGAATGATCGCTGGAACTAGTTGCTTTCGAGCTGGATGACATCCGCCGGAAAGTCGATCTCGATCCACGGCAGTCCGGTCACGTCTTCGTATCCGAATCGCCCGGCAAGCACCAACGTCCTTAAGACATCATCGTAGGAATCCGCGCAACTGGAGCCACGACTTCGCGCCCGTGTCTCCTTAATCAGAAGGGGAAATCAACCGGAGCGATCTTGAAGAAACCGATTGATTCGCCGATGAACTCGGCGTCGCCGCTCCATTGCTTGCGAGAAAGTCGATCGGTCGTCCGTCTTTTACCGGGACGAGCATGGGATCATCGTCGTTGGTGGAGAATTCACGATCCAGCAGTAATGCAGTGGGTACTGCCCGATCGGGTGGGAGACGGTCGAGCATCCCGGTTGATAAACACATCGGCATCCATCAACAAGAGAGGCTCGAGCTGTTTTCGATTTCTGGAAGCGAGAGTGTTCAGGCTGAGCAAACTCCCCTCTCGAAAGCCGTGGATTCACAATCTCGCGTACCGCAATGTCGTGGCGGGCGCAACATATCGGGAAGCAATTCTGCAATCTGCTCGCGAAGATGGCCGGTCACCAGCACGACTTCGCGCACCGTCGGTCGCACGCAACCGCAACGCGTGGCCACTCGAGCAGAGTTCGCCGCCGAATTCGAGAAGGATTTCGGCGAGTCCGATTGTAAACGAGTTCCGCGCCCGGCTGCGTAGATAGTAGCTTTCATGCCGGCACCTTCAACTTCTCGCGCGACACGCTGCGCAAAACCGCGCAGCGGTTCCTCAGCATGAAGCGCGCACCGATTAGCGCGAACGTCAAGTCACAGCGCACGGCGGATGATAGCGTAGGAGCCGCAAGCGCCGGTGGCAAAACCGAAAAGGTAAAATAGAAAAATAATGCCACTTTCCTGCACTCCAAGGGCGGCCGGGGCAAGAATCCCGAGTGCCTTGGCGACGCCGATGAATGCCTCAAAGGCCAGTGCCTGACTCCAATCCAACGGCATTCCAACCAGGTATGAGACGAGCAAAATGTCCAGTGAATCGGCGATCCAACCCGCCAGATAAAACGCCACGCTGGGAGGAAGCGCCGTCGATCATCGCGCGATAGAAACCTAAAATTCGTCGATCGAGTTGCCGCAAACTTTCCGCTCGCGACGTAAGCGCGCGAATGCGCAACCGCAATCGCCGGCGTCAACGCCAGGAATGTGCTGAAGATTCCTCGATGCTGCAGCCAGAAGAGCATCCCGATGAGCGCGGTTGCCGCGCCGTGCACTGCGAACATGCCAGCGCGAGCAGGTGGAATTGGCCGGCAGAATGGAAGAACCGGCCACCGCCCAGACGCGATAAAAATCACTTCAGCCAGGAGACTGGCACGCTGTCTTTCCGATGATTACGCTTGATGCACCGTCGACAACTCGGCAGGCCGCGTTTATGGAGCAGATAGACTTTCGCGCTTCGCCTCCGAGATAAGCGGAAGGGACAACATTGCTGAGCGATTCTCCAGCCCACCGAATGCGGAATAGCGTTCCGAAGCTGATCGATTTCGGAAGCGGTGCGGCCGAAGCACAAACGCCATCCAACAGTATCAGAGAAGATAAACGAGTGCGTAAGGCAGTAGAATAAGAGGAGCCGACCAACCGAGCGTGGCGAAAGCGCGCGGGATCGCATCCACTCCGGTTCGGAAATATGAACCAGGCAAACAGCGCCAGGCCCGCCCGGCGATAACGAAGTCTTAACGCCAATTTCACGCGGATTCTTCCGAGATTGCCGGCGCACGTCCGGTATCTCCCGGCTATCGAGCGAAGCGCGATGATCCAAAAGAGATGTACACCTATCCCGGCCATCCAGAGGAAGAGATCGAGTTTGCCGGCTATTGCCAGCACCAGGACCAGCAGCGAAAAGTCCTCGGTTGTCGTCGCCGCGTCAAATCAATTTTTAGAGTAACCAAAAGACTTGCCACCGCTCCTCCGCTGCATGAAGCAACACGTAATCACGGCGAAGGAGATACGATTACGCGCGCGAGCACAGCGCTGATTCCCGGCGCGAAGCGCGGGCGATGCGGGGATCTGCTCCGAGCCAAGCCGTAAAGCCGATGCCGGCGAGAAAACAGCGATGTGTGCACGAACTGGTCACCCACCAGGTCGAGGCCGATTTTGCCCAAGCACGGACCTTTATAAAGAGACGCGCGCAAGATCGCCATCCACGCAATCGATAATGGCGGGAAATCTGCAGGTGAGAAATGCGCCAAAGATAAAAATATCCCCCGGCGAAAAAACCACCCCGACAAAATGCCAACGAGTGTCGATACGATCGAAACTTCGGTTGGGCAGAGTAATGGAGCATGGATAAGAATTTTCGACAGGCAGCGACCGAGTGGACGATTAAAAACCGATCGACAATTCCATCCGCATTGCTGGTGAGCGATGCCCAAAGACGGCGCTCGGCCTCGCGTGCCGAAGTCGCGTCAGTGACCGATGCGGCGACTTTTTCCGGCGCTCACTGGTATGGCATTACCCACCGTCATCGCAACCGGCAGACAAGCGTCATCAGCCGAAAACAGCTGTCCTCCACCTTCGATTACTCGCGTGAAGATCCGCGGTCTCGACCAACACACCTCCATTAATGAGAAGCGCCGGGTTCATCGGAGTGGTATTGCTGAAGCAAGTGTTGTGTCGATGCCAAGGGCGCGGGCACGCAGGAGCTGGCGGCGTGGTTTTGCGATTAGGTAGATCGGAGCGCAACCGGCCCGATGAGGCGGTCACGATCAAGCGATCGAGCAAGCTCAACCCCGCGATCTGTACGCCGCTCGTTTCAGCGACGCAGTCGAGGATGGCAGGGATTTTTTCACCGCACCCTTGCGTTTGCCGAAGGCCATCCGAAGTCCGAAGCAGGCGACCGCGTCAAGTTAGACAATCAATTCGTCGATCGTTGCGGTCGCAGTGGTGAACATGGAATGAAGAGGAGCTTGCAAGGACGCCTTGGCGAAAAACAGAAACAAGAAGGGCAACTAATTACTGGTATTAAGTAGCGAGAAAGTCAATGATTCCCATCGTAGACTGCTGTGCATGATGACTTCCTCGGCGACTCGCGAAATCAGTAAGACGCAGCAATTTAAGCAGCTCCTGCAATCCAGACGTCTTGAGTTTTTGATGGAGGCTCACAATGCATTGAGCGCCCGCATCGTCGAGGAAGCTGGGTTTCGCGGAATCTGGGCCAGCGGGCTTTCGATCTCCGCAGCGCTCGGCGTACGCGACAACAATGAAGCCAGCTGGACGCAAGTACTGGAAGTCGTCGAATTCATGAGCGATGCCACTCGCATTCCAATCCTGCTCGATGGTGATACTGGCTACGGAAACTTCAACAATATGCGGCGGCTCGTGAAAAAACTGGAGCAACGCGGGGTTGCGGCCGTCTGCATCGAAGACAAACTTTTCCCCAAGACCAATTCGTTCATCGACGAGCGAACGTCAGCCGCTCGCCACGATCGACGAATTCACGGGCAAGATTAAAGCGGTTAAGGATGCGCAAACGGACCCAGACTTTTGTCTGGTGGCACGGCTCGAGGGATTCATCGCGGGTTGGGGGATCGATGAAATGCTCCGCCGCGCCGAAGCCTATCATTTCGCGGGGGCGGACGCGCTTCTCATTCACAGCAAGAAGGTGACGCCGGATCAGGTGCTCGCGTTTGCGAAAGCGTGGGCGAACAAGTGTCCGCTCGTGATCGCTCCCACCACTTATTATAGTGCGCCGGTTGAAGTCTTTGAGCAGGCGGGCATCAGAATCGTGATCTGGGCAAATCAAAATGTCCGCAGCGCAATTGCCGCGATGCAGGAAACGACCCGCCGTATTTTTGCTGAGCGTTCGGTTCAAAATGTCGAAGATAGAATTGTCCCAGTGAAAGAAGTTTTCCGGCTTCCAGAATGCGGAAGAACTGTTGCTTGCCGAGGAAGCGTTATTTGCCCAAAGGGCCGTGCTTCGATGCGCGCGATTATTCTCGCTGCCAGTCGCGGTAACGAACTGGGAGACGTCACGGCCGGCATCCCGAAGGCTATGGTTGCCCATTGGCGGAACGCCACCACTGCACCTAAGCTCGTCGCCCAGTTTCGCGCGGCCGGCGTCCGTGCGATCACCGTGGTGCGCGGCTATGCGGCCGAGACAGTGCGCGCACCCCGACGTTGAATTCATAGAGAACGAAGATTTCGAAAGCACGGGTGAATTGGTTTCGCTACACTAGGGCCCTCGATCGGATCGATGGCGATACGATCATTTCGCTTTGGAGATATACTTTTTCGCCAGCATATCCTGAACAATCTGCTCGCGGAAGAACAGCGATATCGTTATCGCGGTAGATGCGATGTGGGAGCGGCGACGCAAGCGTGCAGGGGGTGGATACATCGACTATATCACCGCGACCCGGCCCCACTCTTCAGTTATGACGAAGAGGATGCGTTCCTGACGGAGATGGGACCCGATCTTTCGGCGGACAAAATCCAGGGCGAATGGATCGGCTTGATCAAAACGACCGCGCGTGGCTCCGCTGCGATATGCGATGCGTTGGATGTCGTATCCAGGCGTCCCGATTTTCGCCGATTGCGCTTCGACGATCTTTTCAATTATCTCGTCAGGAGGGGACAACGCGTGCAGGCCCTTTACATCACCGGACAATGGCTGGACGTGGACGATCTCGAGGATCTCGCCCGAGCCTCAGGCGTTTTAAGCTCTAGCCAGACCGCGTCTTGAAGTCATGATCAGCGCTTTCTCGTTCGTCGATCACCTGCGTGGCCTTGGTTATTCGCAATATGCGGGAGTGCCCTGCTCCTTTTTAACGTCTCTGATCAACTACGTGATAGATGATCCAACGGTCGACTACATCGGCGCCACGAGCGAAGGCGAGGCCGTCGGGATTACTTTCGGGCGTTTCTCGCCGGCCGGAAAACGGTGACCATGTGTCAGAACTCCGGCCTCGGTAACATGGTGAATCCTCTGACCTCGCTAAACTATCCGTTTCGTGTGCCGACGTTGCTCATCGTTACCTGGCGCGGCCAGCCCGAGGTGAAAGACGAGCCGCAACATGAACAGATGGGAAGGATCGTGCACCGTCTACTCGAGACCTTGGAAATACCCTGGCTGCCTTTTCCCGCCAGCGAACCGGAAATTGCCAAAACGATCGCGCAGGCCGAGGCGAGCATGGAGCAACGAAAGCGACCGTTCGCATTGGTTATGCAAAAGGATCGGTCGCACCGCACGCTTTGTCGGGTCGCCTCGAGCCCGAGTCGATCAAAACCGATTTGCGACAAAACCTCATGGCAAACAGGAATGAGCGACCCACGCGGACGGCTGCGATCGAACTCATTCTCGAAGCGTCTCGTCGGTGACGAAGCGATCATTGCTACGACAGGCAAGACCGGCCGCGAGCCTCTTCACAATCTCGGATCGCGCTAACCACCTCTACGTCGTTGGCGGAATGGGCACTGCATCGGCGATTGGTTTCCGGTGTGGCAAACGCGCTCCCGAGGCAACCAGTCGTCGTTATCGATGGAGATGGCGCTGCCCCTGATGAAGCTCGGCGTGCTGGCCACGATTGGCTTCTATCAACCGTCGAATCTCCTTCACATCATTCTCGATAACGAAGCGCACGATTCAACGGGAGGCCAGCCAAACGGCGTCGGGGATTATCCGCTTCGCGGCCGTCGCCCGCCGCGGCTAATGCTACCATTCGGCTTTTGCAGCGGATCGCCCGGAGAAGATTCGCGAGGCCGTTCGTCTGCTACGTCATCGACCCGGACCTTCCTTGTTGCACGTGAAGATACAACCGGGCTCGCCGGGAAAGCTCGGCCGTCCGACCGTGCAACCGCACGGAAGTAAAAGAACGCTTTTCTGCAATTCCTGAGCTCGAATGCGAAATGAAAGATCCGCTTCTCTTCACCCCGGGACCACTCACCACGAGCGCGACCGTGAAAGCCGCGATGCAACGCGACATTGGTTCGCGCGACGCCGACTTCATCGAACTGGTCGCCAGCATTCGCTCGGAATTGCTTCGCATCGCCCGGGTGTCTCGCGCGAACAGGGTTACGAAGCCGTGCTCATGCAAGGAAGTGGGACATTCGGGCTTGAGTCGGTCATTTCATCAGTGATACCGCGGAAAGGAAGATTCGTTGTGCTGGCAAACTGGCGCTTATGGCGAGCGCATGGCTACGATCGCGGAGCGATTGGGAATTTCCACCAGGCTGGCACGCTGGCCGGAGAACGAATCGCCGCACCCCGCGGCCGTGCAACGTCTCATCGAGGGAAGAACCGGCCGCCACTCATGTCGCAACCGTGCATTGCGAAACTACAACCGGCATTTTGAATCCGATCGACGAGATTGCGCGAATTGTAAAAGCGGGTGATCGCGAATTCATTGTCGACGCGATGAGCAGTTTCGGCGGTGTGCCCCTCGATTTGAGCAAACTGGAAATCGATTATCTGGTTTCTTCCCCTAATAAATGTCTCGAAGGCGTTCCCGGCTTCTCCTTCGTTCTGGCGCGGCGCGAAGCGCTCGAAGCGACCAAAGGCCGTGCGCGAAGTGTCCAGTCTCGATCTGCTCGCACAATGGGAAGGTCTTGAAGGGAATGGCCAATTCCGCTTCACGCCGCTCACGCATCGCGCTGCTTGCCTTCGCCAGAGCGCTCGAAGAACTGCGCGAAGAAGGTGGCGTTGTCGCTCGCGCCGCTCGCTACCGCGCTAATCGCAAGAGACATTGCGCACGGGGATGCGCAGGCTTGGTTTCGCCGAATACCTGCCCGCAGGGCGCCAGAGCAACATCATTACCGCGTTTCGTTATCCCGATAATCCGAACTTCCGATTCGAAAATTTCTATCAGCCGTCTCCGGGTGCGCGGTTTCATCATCTATCCCGGCAAGTTGAGCCAGGCCGACTGCTTTCGGATCGGAACCATCGGCCGCGTCAGCGCGGCAGACGTGGGCGACCTTGTCGCTGCGATCCGGCGAAGTGCTTGGCGAGATCGGCTGCTGAGATCCTCAGGCTTCACCGATTTTTTGATCGCGCCGATGCCTGGAACATCGATAACTAACGATACGAGTTGGAATCGATTGGCTGCGGCATGGTCGAGCGCGTTCGGTCGAACACGCGCACGAGATTCTAGAGTGAGCAGGCAACACCGCAACCTAATGGCGTTGTGATATCTGGCCCGCCCTGAGATCGAAAGCGTCCAGCGCGCGATTGGCAACCATAGGGGGCCGGGCGCGCCCGGGCCCAAAGAATTTGCACAAATTCTGCCGATTTTTCTTCCATTCCCCAAAATGGATGCGGTAGAGTCAGCGCCTTCAGAGGAAAATGGATAACATCATCGAGGCGAGAAGAACTGCAGATAGAGCGCAAGCATTTCTACGTGGAGCTCCGAGAAAACGAGCGCGGGAGATTCTTGCGCATCACCGAAGAAGCTCATGGCCGCCGCAACAGCATCATCGTGCCGAGCTACCGGCGTCGATGACTTTACGGCGACAATTGCTGAAGTTCTGACCAACAACGAAGGCGCGCCAGCTTAACCCGCTTGATCGCTGGTTCGGCTTTCTGGGCAGCCAGGTCGGCTGTAACGCGTTTCTGACCTCTAAACAAACACGACTCTTCGAGTTTTCAGGATCGTTGACACGGCGACACCCGAAACTACTTTGGCCCGTTCGTTCCTTGGCGACTTTTTCGCATCCTAAATATGGCCACAAGACGCAAATCTACGGTTCGAAAATCAGCTCGCGCGCACATCAAAAGACCGAAATTACGGGCGAGTAGCGCGCTCGGGTGAAAAAACGAAAAAGCCGCGCTACGTTTATTACTTCGGGGACGGGCACGCAGATGGATCAGGCGGTATGAAATCGCTGCTGGGTGGCAAAGGCGCGAATCTCCACGAAATGACGCGCATCGGCCTGCCGGTGCCACCGGGGTTCACCATCACGACCGAAGTATGCACTTCACTTTTACGCTCATAACCGGACCTATCCGCCGAGAGCTGGAGGCGGAGGTCGCGGCGGCGCTGGCGAAAGTCGAGAAATCGGTCGGGAAAAAATTTGGCGACAAGGAGCGGCCTTTGCTCGTTTCCGTAAGATCGGGCGCGCGTGATTCCATGCCCGGGATGATGGATCACCATCCTGAACCTCGGGATGAACGACGAGGTGGTCGAGATTGTCGCGAAAAAACAAACAACGCGCGTTTCGCCTGGGATTCATACCGGCGTTTCCTGCAAATGTACGGCGACGTGGTCATGGGAGTTCAGAAACGGCCGGGCGAAGACCATGAACCGTTCGAGACCGTGATCGAACATCTAAAGGACGAACGCTACGGCAAACACGACTTTCCGGATGTCAGATTGACAGTCGCCGATCTCAAAGAGCTTGTGCAACGGTTCAAAGCATTAATCAAAGAGCGCACCGGAAAATCTTTCCCACAAGATCCGCAAGCGCAGCTTTGGGGCGCAATCGGGGCGGTTTTTGGCTCGTGGATGAACGATCGCGCGATGGTTTATCGCCGGAAATACGGCATCCCGCACGACTGGGGAACGGCCGTGAATGTGCAGACGATGGTGTTCGGGAACATGGGCGAAACGAGCGCAACCGGGGTCGCATTTACACGCGATCCGGCGACCGGTGAAAAAGTTTTCTACGGCGAGTATTTGATCAACGCTCAAGGCGAAGACGTGGTTGCGGGCGTGCGCACGCCTCATCCAATTGCCGATTTGGCGAAGGAAATGCCCGCAGCTCACAAAGAGCTCATGAAGGTCCGCGCGATCCTTGAACGTCACTTCAAGGACATGCAGGACCTCGAGTTCACAGTGGAGGAAAATCGCCTCTACATTTTGCAAACTCGCAACGGCAAACGCACCGGCCACGCCGCCGTTCGCATTGCGGTCGATATGGTCGGTGAAAAGTTAATCACGAAAAAAGATGCGGTGCGCCGTATCCCGGCCGATTCGCTGGCTCATCTTTTGGCGCCGGTTTTCGACCGGCAATCAGCGAAACAAGCGAAAAAAATCGGCAGCCGGTCTGGCCGCCGGCCCGGGCGCGGCTTGTGGTCGCGTCGTTTTTAACGCGGAGGAAGCCGTGTTGCGCTCGGAGAAGGGCGAGAAAGTCGTGCTCGCCCGCATTGAAACATCGCCGGAAGACCTGCGCGGCATGATCGCCGCCGAAGGCATCCTGACTTCGCGCGGCGGCGTTTCGTCGCATGCGGCCCTGGTCGCGCGGCAAATGGGAAAGGTGTGCGTCTGCGGCGCGACTGGGATTCAAATCGATTATCAGAAACGCACCCTCAGCGCGAATGGCACGACGCTTGAATCGAGGGCGATTATATCTCCATCGATGGGACCGCAGGCGAAGTGTTTGCGCGGCGAAGTCGCGACTGCGCCGTCGGAAATCGTCCAGGTGCTGATCGATCGCTCCTCGATCCGAAAAAGAGCGTCACTTATCAGGAGTACGCAAAACTGATGAAGTGGACGGACGAATTTCGCATCGCTGGGCGTGCGCACAAACGCGGATACACCCGAGCAGGTTGCAAACGCGGTCGCGTTCGGCGCGGAAGGCATTGGGCTTCTGCCGCACAGAGCACATGTTCTTCGAAGGCAATCGGATTGACGCCATGCGAGAGATGATTCTTGCCGGCACCAAGGACGAGCGGGCACGTGCCCTGGCCAAACTGCTTCCTTACCAGCGCGACGATTTCATCGGCATCTTCACGGCGTTAAAAGGTTTGCCCGCCACGATTCGTTTTCTCGATCCGCCGCTTCATGAATTTTTGCCGAACGATCACACGCAGCAAAACGAACTTGCGAACAAGCTCGGCGTGGCTGTCGAACAAATCGCTCGCCGCGTGCACGAGCTGCACGAATTTAATCCGATGCTCGGTCATCGGGGCTGCCGGCTCGGCATTGTTTATCCGGAAATTTCCGAAATGCAGGCGCGCGCGATCTTTGAAGCTGCAGCCGAAGTGCAAGCCAAAGGTATTAAGGTCCGCCCTGAAATCATGATTCCGCTGGTTGGATTTCCGCGCGAGCTGAAGCTTCAAATCGACATCGTCCGCCGCGTGTGCCGGCGAAGTGGCGAAGGAAAGAGCGACGAAATTCAATTATCTTGTCGGGACGATGATCGAAATTCCGCGCGCGGCGCTTGGTGCGCAGACCAGATCGCGCGCGACGCCGAGTTTTTCAGTTTCGGCACAAACGATCTCACCCAAACGACACTCGGAATGAGCCGGGACGATTCTGGTAGCTTTCTTCCCGCTTACGCTGAACTCGATATCGTCGATTCAAACCCGTTTGCGTCGATCGATCAGAAAGGCGTTGGGCGCCTGATGGAAATAACGCGCGACCTCGGACGCAAGACCCGGCCAAACATCAAACTGGGGATTTGCGGCGAACACGGTGGCGAGCCGCAGCGAGCGTCAAGTTCTGTCACCGGCTGGGTTTGGATTACGTGAGTTGTAGCCCGTTCCGGATTCCGATTGCACGATTGGCAGCAGCGCAAGCTGCGCTCGAGAGTTAAACGCTTGGTCACATTTCAGGACATCGAAGCGGCGCGCAAACGCATTGCGGAGGCGGTTTATTATTCGCCTTGTCCGCCCTCCATCCCGCTGAGCGAAATCACCGGCATGAAAATTTTCTGCAAGCTGGATAACTTGCAGCGCACCGGAAGCTTCAAGGAACGCGGCGCGCGCAATGCGCTTGCACAACTGTCGCGCGATCAGCAGAAGCGCGGGGTCATCGCTGCTTCTCGCAGGCAACCACGCTCAAGCACTCGCTTATCAGGGCAGCTTACTCGGCATACCCGCAACAGTAGTGATGCCAAAGTTCGCGCCCCTCATAAAGGTCAGCACGTGCCAGCAACTCGGTGCAACTGTCATTCTGCACGGAGAAGGTTTCGGGGAAGCAAAGGCGCATGCACATGAAATCGCGGCGGAAAAGCGCCCTTGCCTATATCGACGGTTACGATGATCCCGCGATCATTGCTGGACAGGGAACGATGGGCCTCGAAATCGTCGAACAAGTTCCTGATGTTGAGGCGGTGATTATTCCCGTCGGCGGAGCCGGTTTGCTCGCCGGCGTTTCGTTGGCAGTTAAAACCCTGCGGGCGGACACGAAAATTGTCGCCGTCGAGGCCGAGAACGTAGCGAGCTTCTCAGCTGCGCTTGAAGCGGGAAACCGACAAAAATCACGATGCGTCCGACGCTCGCAGATGGACTCGCCATTCCGGAGGTTGGTGCGAATGCATTCCAAATTGCGCGACCGCTGGTCGATCTGACTGTCACTGTGACCGAAGAAGAGATCGCTCTGGCGATCCTTCGTCTGGTTGAATTAGAAAAGAGCGTCGTCGAAGGAGCCGCTGCGACCCCCTCGCCGCGTGCATGTCGGGAAGGTTAAAAGAACTCGCCGGCAGAGCGAGTGGTTCTGTTGCTTTGCGGTGGGAACATCGACCCAAATGTTCTCAGCCGAGTAATTGAGCGGGGCCTGGTCGCGGACGGGCAGGCTGGGCCGATTTACTGCCGTGATTAGCGATCGACCCGGCGGCCTGGCCGATCTGGCAACACAAATCGCTTCGACAGGAGCAAGCGTTAAGCAAATCGTGCACGACCGCGCGTTCGCCAGCCCGGATGTCTCAGCCGTGAACGTTCTTTGCACGGTCGAAACCCGCAAATCATCAACATCTGGCTGAGCTACGCGCCCTGTTGAAAAGCCGCGGCGTGGAAATTCACGATGCTAAATAGATGGTAGGGCGCGACCGCCGGGCGCTCCGACAACACTTGAAGCGCGATCCCGCGCTCCGTAGTCTGCCTTCAATGCAATTTCGGCGTGAAGAAAATGTCGACTTGAATTCATTCGCGCGCCGCCATATTGGCCCGAACGAAGAAGAAGTGCGCGTCATGCTGCGCGAGGTCGGCTTCGAAGATCTCGATTCCCTGGTCGAAGCCGCTGTTCCACGAAATATCCAGCTGGATCGAGACCTGAACTTGCCGAAAGCGAAATCGGAGATGGACGCGCTGGCCGAGCTCCGCGCGATTTCCAGGAAAAACAAGGTCGCGCGCTCATTCATCGGCTGTGGCTATTCCGATTGCATTACGCCGCCGGTCATTCAGCGAAACATTCTGGAAAACCCGGGCTGGGTATACATCGCTTACACACCTTATCAGGCTGAACTCGCGCAAGGCCGGCTCGAGGCCCTCCTCAACTTTCAAACGATGATCACCGACCTAACCGCGCTCGAGATCGCCAATGCTTCGCTGCTAGACGAAGCCACCGCCGCTGCCGAAGCAATGGCGCTTTGTCACGCAGTCGTTCCGAACCGCAAAACGTTCTTTGTCGCTGACAATTGCCACCCGCAAACGATCGCCGTTGTGCAAACACGCGCGAAACCGCTCGGAATTGAAATCAAGATCGGCGATTACTCGCGTTTCAGATTCGACAACACGGTTTTCGGCGCCCTGATCCAGTATCCCGCCACCGATGGCGCAATTTACGATTATACGGATTTCATAAACCAGGCGCACGACGCCGGCGCCCTTGTCGTGGTCGCAGCCGACATCCTGGCGCTGACATTATTGAAACCGCCCGGAGAATTTGGCGCCGATGTCGCGGTCGGTAACACGCAACGCTTCGGCGTTCCGCTTGGATTTGGCGGCCCGCACGCGGCATACTTCGCCACGCGCGATCAATACAAACGCCATATGCCCGGCCGGCTGGTGGGCGTTTCACATGATGCAGAAGGACAACCCGCTTATCGACTCGCCCTGCAAACGCGCGAGCAACACATCCGTCGCGACAAAGCGACGAGCAACATTTGCACCGCGCAGGTTCTTCTGGCTGTAATCGCGTCAATGTATGCGGTCTATCATGGCCCCCGTGGATTGCGCGCAATCGCCGAGCGAGTTCATCGCCTGACAAGTCAACTAGCGGATGGTCTGCGCGCACTAGGCTTGAAAATCGCGCACGAAAATTTCTTCGACACAATTCGTCGTTGAGGTCGATTCGAGCGAGATCATTTTGGAGCACGCCGAAAAAGCAGACTGCAATCTGCGTCGCGCTCGGTCCGCGCGCAGTCGGCATTTCGCTCGACGAAACGACAACGCCACGCGACATCGAGCTATTGATGTCGGTCTTTCGCGGCACATCCGTGCGCGATTTTGCCGATGACGATCTGGGCGAACCGCCAATCCGCATTCCGCAATCTGCAATCCGCACTTCCGAATTTGCTCGCCCACCCGGTCTTCAACACGCACGACACCGAGACGGAAATGCTGCGTTATCTCAAGAAGCTCGAATCACGAGACCTTTCACTGACTACTTCGATGATCCCGCTCGGTTCGTGCACGATGAAATTGAACGCCACCGCGGAAATGTTTCCGATTTCGTGGCCGGAAATTTCCAAGCTGCATCCGTTCGCGCCCACAGAACAAACAGCCGGTTATACGGAGATGTGCGAACAGCTCGAAAACTGGCTTGCCGAAATCACCGGATTCGACGCGATTTCATTGCAGCCGAATGCTGGATCGCAGGGCGAATACGCAGGCCTGCTGGCGATCCGCGAGTATCACGCTTCGCGCAACGAAGGCGCACTCGAAATGTTTGCCTCATTCCGACGTCCGCCCACGGCACAAACCCGGCCGAGCGCAAACATGGCTGGGTTTAGGGTTGTTCTCCGTGGCCTGTCTTGAAAGATGGAGATATCGATCTTGCCGATTTGCGCGCCAAAGCCGAAGCGCACGCGCGCGATCTCGCCGCGCTGATGGTGACATATCCCTCAACGCATGGCGTCTTTGAACCTACGATTCGCGAAATTTGCGACATCGTGCACGCCGCATGGCGGCCAGGTTTACATGGACGGCGCAAACATGAACGCTCAGGTCGGCCTTTGCCGACCCGGAGACTATGGCGCGGATGTTTGTCACTTAAATTTGCACAAAACATTTCTGCATTCCGCACGGCGGCGGCGGACCCGGGTGTCGGACCGATCGGAGTGGCCAAGCATCTCGCGCCGTATCTTCCGCGAGAATTCATTCTCGATCCCGAGAGCGGCCGGATCTTGTTTGGCGAAGGACAACATGGAAGCATCCGCCGGAATGGGAGCGGCTCCGATTACCGTCACGGAGGCGGCAAAGGTCGGCAACATTGCTGCCGCACCCTATGGCAGCGCCAGCATCCTAACGATCACATGGATGTACATCCGCATGATGGGCGCGAAGGGATTGAAACGGCGCAAGTGAAGTCGCGATCCTAAACGCGAATTACATCGCGAAGCGACTCGATCCCTATTTTCCTGTGCTTTTCAAGGGTAAGCGCGGCCTCGTTGCGCATGAATGCATCGTCGATCTTCGCCAATGGAAAAACGCAGGGATCGAGGTGGAAGATGTAGCAAAACGGTTGATGGACTACGGCTTTCACGCGCCGACGGTTTCCTGGCCGGTCGCTGGGACCATGATGATCGAACCAACCGAGAGTGAACCAAAACATCGAGCTCGACCGTTTTTGCGACGCGATGATCTCCGATCCACGCGGAGATGCAGAGCAGTCGCCGAACGGAAAGATGGATCGCGAAAACAATATGCTTGAAGAACGCGCCGCACACTGCGCGGCAAATTGCTTCCGAAAAGTGGGACCATCCTTACACGCGCGAACAAGCGGCTTTTCCCGCGACGTGGACGCGCGAACACAAATTCTGGCCGGCTGTAGGCAGGATCGACAATGTTTATGGCGACCGAAATCTGTTCTGTTCCTGTCCGCCGGTCGAAGAGTGTCAGAATGGGTAGCGCACGCATCTCGCGTGATTGGTTTTGACGTCATACGCGAAGCAATCTTTCGATCGGCGGCGCCGATTGAACGAGAGATGCTCAAAGACAAGTTATGCAGACCGCGAGGATCGCGTTTGCGAGCACGCGAGACGCGTGCGCCAGCCTTCCGGCGCGAGTTCGGGAGCAGCGACGACGCGCGTTGGGACAAGCCGTAACCCGGGCCGATCGTTTCTTCAGCCGCTGCGGGACCGGCTTCGTGATATCTCGGCGTCGCTGTTAACCTGCCACAGATCGTAAAGCTTTGTGTCGGCCAGAATATTTTCGACGCACAACATCGCGGTCATCATGGCGTGGTCCTGATTGTTGTATTTGTGCATGCCGTTGCGGCCGACGAGGTGCAGGTTCGGATAACGCGTGTCCAATTCCTGCCGGATCGTGGCGACGTGCCGCGCGTAGTCGTCGTCGTAAACTGGATACGCTTTTTCTGGCGGACAACGCAGCCATCGACGAAGTCCCCTTCTTTGGCCAGTCCAATCTGAATCAGCTCGCGCTTGGCGAGCTCAGATTAAATCGTTATCGCTCGAATCCCAGAGTCCGTCGTGTTCGAAACAGAAATATTCCAGGCCGTAACAGACTTTGTCCGGATCCGGCACCATCTCCGGCGACCAGGAGCGGAAGTTTTGAACGCGACCGACTTTGACGCTTGGATCGTGAATGTAGATCCAGTTGTCATCAAACATGTGTCGATCTTTCAAGATCAAGCATCACCGTGAGGAAATCGCGATACTTGAGACTTTCGAGCTGCGTGCTTCGTTCGCTCGCTCACGTTCGGTGACAATCCGCAAATCAGCTCCCGCATCGGCGCGGACGAAATGACGTGTTCGGCTTCGATTGTCTGCAGATCGCCTTGTCGATCTTTGTATGCGACCGTCCAGTTGCCGGATGTTTCGTCGTAAGAACAGCGCAGTCACCCTGCAGCCCATCTCGAGCTTGCCGCCCAGCGCCTTCATCTTTTCCGCGCACGCTTCCCACATCATGCCGGGACCTCGCCGCGGATAGCGAAAGGAATTGATGAGCGTTTTGATTACGTTTGTGCGGTCTCCGTTGTAACGCTGTGGAATCAGCGCATTCTTGATGGCGCTGCCGAGCGAAAGGCCTTTGATTCGCTGCGCAGCCCAGTCGGCCGAGATTTCCTTGCAGCTCATGCCCCAAACCTTTTCGGTGTAACTCTTGAAGAATGTGTTGAAGAGCCGTTTGCCGAATCTGATTGCTTACCCATTCTTCGAAATTCCGTGGATTGCGCACCGGAAACAGGCGCGCTTTCATCCACGAAAGAATGCAGAGCGCTGACCTGAAGACGCCCAGCTTCAGCAGCGCTTCGAACGGCTTCAGCGGATAGGAGAAAAATTTGCCGTCGTAAAAATCCGCGAGGAACGCGGACGCACGAGCATGTCGTTAGGCAAAATCTCGGTCCACAGATCTTCGACCGCCTTCGACTTGGAAAAGAAACGGTGCCCGCCGATGTCGAACTGAAAACCCTTGTAGGTTACCGTGCCGGGAGATTCCGCCGACGTAAACGGGATCGGCTTCCAGGACAACGACATCGACTTCCTCCTTGGACAGGAGATAGCCGGCGGTCAAACCCGCCGGTCCCGCTCCAATAATAACCACTCGTGTTTTCATCTTCTCTAGGCAACCCCAATTTCCCCGGGTGAAATTCCAGACGTACCAGCCCTGCACGCATAGCCCAGCGGCGCTGAGCAGCGCCACTGCCGCCATGCCGAACGCCCCAACGAGCACCGGCGGCGCGCGAAACTGACGCAGAAAATTCAAAAGCGCCAGCACGATCAGCGCGTGCACGCAAAATTCGTAGCGGAGCATGCTTTCCATATCCACGCAGGCCACTCCGCTGACGGAGAGATAATAGATCACGAAGGCGCAGAAATAGATGCCGGCGCGAATTGGTAAATCAGCCTGCCTTCGAATTGCAGGAAGCAGTTCGCAAATGGCGATACCGACAAAAAGCACGGCACCCAACGTCATCGACATTTGGCTCGCCTCCGTCGGATCGTTCAGAGCCGGAACGAACCAGCGATAACTCGAGGGCTTAAACACCGCCAAATAATCGGGAACGATTCCCCAGCCGGCTGCCTGCGTAAGCATATAAATATCCCAGTGGCCCCAGCGCAGTTGCGAATAAGTGAAAAATCCCACGGCGCCGAAACTTGCAACCAGCGTCATAACGATCGCCGGCTTCTCCTTGCGAAACCACGGCTTCGACTCAAGTAAGCCGCGCCATCGAGTTTGAAAAACCGAGCGCACCAGCGGAAATGCTGCGCATACAATCCCGACAATCCGCGTTGCCAGACATGACAATGCCGTGTGCAGCCGCCCAGAATTTCGCGGATCGCCCCTCCGCAATACTCCAATAAATGAAGCCAAGCAGCGCCATCAAAAACAACGATTCTGAGTAGCCGGCAATCAGAAAGAATGCTGCAGGATGGACGGCGATTAATAACGCGCCGCAAATTTGCAGTGCGGGCGAAATGTTCCAGCGCCTGCAAAAGAAAGAAATAACTCCAGAACCCCCAGGCAGCGAGCTGAGCAGTGATCAGCAGAGCTGTGCCGGTGCTGATGTTAAGTCCGTAGCGAAACGCAGCCGCTATCGCAGGATAAGCGGGAAAAAAGCGACGTTTGATACTTCCATCACCTTGTGATCGATGGGCGGGACAATGGTCTGGTATCCGCGATCCACGATGTTCATAAACCAATAACTGTCGTGCTGGACCAGCGTGGCGTAGCGCTCCGAAAACGAGCCTTCCGGCGCAAGCAGGCCCATCGCCATCGCAAGTTGCAGCAGGGTCGATGACGAGTCCCGCGAGCAAGGGGCTGAGCAACCACAGCGAGCGGGTCATTACATCATAATCGCCGCGCGCGGCCGCTTTGTTCAGTGAAAGCGTTCTCGAGCAGGTAGAGTCGCCGTCAACGGCAAGCGCCAGGGAGACCGGGATCGCACACAGACCGCACGAGCGTGCGGAATTTTCGGTAGAGGAGATCTCGGGACGCATTGTTTCCAAAACATGTACGCTGACGTGAGATCGGAGTTTGACGGCGGATGCGCGTCGTTTATTCGCGAGACGCGCTGCCTGCCGATCTACTTCCTGCCGCGGATGGCGACTTTTGTCACCGCACTTCTCGGCAGCGGGATCGCTATGATCCGGAAATGACGAGCACGATCTCGCCTTTCGGCGGGTGGGCCTCGTAATGCGCAAGGAGTCACCGGCGGTGCCGATCCGGAATTCCTCGAATTTTTTTGTCAGCTCTCGAGCAACGCAAAGTTGCCGCTCTGGCATGACATCGATGCATGCAGCCAGCGTCTTGCTCAATCGGTAAGGCGACTCGAAGAAGATTACTGTCTCACCGGATTCGGCGGCGACTCGCAACTCGCGCTTCGCGTTGTCCACTTCTTGATTGGGAGAAATCCGCGGAAGCAAAAATTTTTCGATGCGAAAATCCGGACCCGACAAGAGCTGGTCAGGATCGATGATGGCCCGGGAACGATTGTAATGAAAGCTCCCGTTTGATGCATTCACGCAACGAGACGCGCCCGGATCGGACAATCCTTGGCGTTCCGGCATCCGTGATCAGCGCAATGTTTTTCGCCTCCCGCGAGGGCGTACAGCCAGTTCCGCCGTGCGCATCGCTTCATTAGTGCTCATGATAACTGACGAAGGGCTTCTTGATCCCAAGATGCTTCAGCAGCATCCCGGAATGCCGTGTCCTCGGCGGCGACCAGGTCGACTGACTTCAGAATTTCCAGATGCGCGCAAGGTAACGTCGCCCAAATTGCCAATCGGTGTGGCGACGACGTATAGCATTTCAGACCATCGGATCAAAAACGAGCTTTTGCGCTATCGAACGCGCGTCCACGCTTTGATTTACGTGATTCGCAGCGGGCCAAGCGCTACCAACCCAGAATCCTGGCGAATATGAGCGGCGCCACAATCGTGGCGTCGGATTCGACTGATGAACTTCGGCGTATCGATATTCAGTTTGCCCCAAGTGATCTTTTCATTGGGCACCGCGCCGGAGTACGATCCGAAGCTGGTCGTTGAATCGCTGATCTGACAGAAATAGCCCCACTCGGGCACCAGCGTGGCGCGACGCACGTCTTGATTGAGCATGGGCACGACGCAAATGGGAAATCGCCTGCAATCCCACCGCCGATCTGGAAGAAACCAATCGGACGAGTCCTGCGACATCCGGCGATACCACTCCGCCAGAGCGATCATATATTCGATGCCGGAGCGAACAGTGTGCACATCGGCGATCACGCCTGTCATGCAGCAGCGCGGCATAAATATTTCCCAATGTCGAATCTTCCCAGCCAGGCACAAAAATTGGGAGATCCTTGTGCGCAGCGGCGATCATCCAACTGTCGGCCGGGTCAATCTCGTAAAATTTCTTCAGCCGGCACTCCGCAAAATCTTGTAGAAAAATTCGTGCGGAAATCTTCGCTCCTTCTTTTGCGAGGCGCTCACCCACTCGTCCAGCACGACGTGCTCGATCCGTCGCATCGCCTCCTCTTCCGGAATGCAGGTGTCGGTCACGCGATTCAAATGACGCCGCAAGAGTTCTTCCTCCTGCTGCGCAGTTAATTCGCGATAGTGAGGAATCCGTTCGTAATGGCTGCGTGCGACGAGGTTGAAGAGGTCCTCCTCGAGGTTGGCGCCGGTGCAGGTAATAGCGTGGACTTTGTCCTGCCGAATCATTTCCGCGAGAGAAATGCCCAGTTCAGCGGTGCTCATTGCCCCGGCGAGCGTAATCATCATTTCTCCTGCCTCCCTTGAGATGCGCGGTATAGGCGTCGGCGGCATCTTTGAGCACTGCCGCGTTGAAGTGACGGAAATGCCGATCAATAAACTGGCTGATGCTGCCCATCTTTACTTCATCAACTCTTCCAGTCTGTGCTTACTCGATTTGATGCCAAAACTTATACCGCGATAGTCAAGTGTTAAGCACACTTTTTTGTCGGAAATTTTCATGACACCGGCAGCAAGAATTCGTGCCGCCAGAGAGCTCGTCTGGCATGAGGCCGAGAAGGGAATTGCTGCAGCGAGCACAGCCACCGTGATTCGCTGCAGCAAATCGAGAGTGTAGAGTGATCGGGTCGATGAAGCTGATCTCAAGCGAGGGCTGATCAACGAAAATCGCTTTCAAGCACGATCAGGTAATAGTAGAGCGAGACAGAAGCTGCCAAAGAGCGCCAACGCGACCAGCCAGAGCAGGCCATAATTTCCACCAGCGCGCAGCGCAGCGCTGAACAGATAGAACTTTCCGAAAAATCCGGCCAACGGCGGTATGCCAGCCAGGGAGAGCATGAAGACCGCCATGCAACCGGCTAGCAACGGCGCACGCCGGCCAGTCCGGAAAATTTTTAAGATCGTCGCCACCAGTTTCGCTGCGCACCACCGCGACGACTCCGAACGCACCGACGAGCGTGATTGCGTAAACAGCCGCGTAAAAAGTGTCGCCGAGAATCCGTCCCGGCTCCCGGCGACCAGTCCAAGCAGTGTGTAGCCGGCATGCGCGACAGCGGAGTAGGCGAGGAGCCGCCGAACGTTGGTCTGCGCCAGTGCGACGAGATTGCCAATTAGAATCGACAAGGCCGCGAGCACAGCGAGGAGACCGGCGACCAGCCCGCAACCATCGCGTGCCATGCCGGCACTGCCATGCACTGGGCCAAAGCCCACGAGCACGATTTTCCCAAGCACGACGAACGAGGCGACCTTTGATCCGGAGGCAATAAACGCCGCACTCGGAATGGGCGCTCCCTGATACGCGTCAGGCGCCCACAAGTGAAACGGCGCAGCAGCAATTTTGAACGCGAAGCCGATAAGCGTCATGATGATGCCAGTCGCAAGCAAAGGTTGCACCAGCGCGGCCTGCCAATTTGTTCGAGATCGCAGCGAGACCGGTGCTTCCCTGACATGCCATAAATCAAACTGATTCCGAAAAGCGTGAACGCGCTGGAGGTGCTGCCGAACAGAAAATATTTCAGACCTGCTTCGGCGGAGCGCGCATCGGTCCTGTCGAATGCAGCCATCACGTAAAGCGAAAGGCCCAGCAGTTCGAGCCCGATGAAAATCATGAGCAACTCTTCACTGCCAACGAGCAACATGAGACCGACCGTTGCCAGAAGAATAATCGCCAGATATTCGCCGGGATCGCGCGGAGATTTTCTGATCGCGCCAGGCACACTGTGAAAAAGGCAAGCGCGAGGCAAATGATTTTGAAAAGCGAGGTTGAGCGGCGTGATCACAAGCATCCCGCCGAAAGAGGTTCGTATTTCGCGGCAACATCAGCACCGCGGCCGATTGCGACGACAAGCCGAGGCCGCGCAACGCAATGAGCACCAGACGCAGAGGTCCGCTTAAGGCGGATCGCCAGCTGCCCGCGATCAGCAGTTTTGTAGACGACACGCCCGCCCTACCGTGACTCGCCCGCTTGATCAGCCGAATCGTGAGCACAACGAGCGGCACTGATCACGACAATGGCTTCAGGCGACGCAAGCCTAAGCAGCTCCAGATGCGACGTCGTTGAAGCAGTTCGCGGATCTCATTTTAGAAACCTCATCGCTTCAACCGCGGGTATGAATGCGATCGAGCAGAAATTTGGGATAAAGTCCGACCGCAAGCGTGGCGAACATAAGCAAACAAGCGCCGCACTTCTTCAGCGAGTGTGATCGATTGCTCATTCCAATCCGCGTCCGTAGTAAACGCGGCCTGTCTGCATGCTGCACGCTCACCGAAGAAAGACTTCATCAGCGCGCGCAAGGTGAAAGCCGCTACCAAGAACCATGCCGGCACCGGTGATCCAAACCGCGATGCGGATAAGTTTTCCATGCGCCGATCAAGATCGTGATTTCCGCGGCGAATCCGCTGAAACCAGGGATGCCCATCGACGCAGCGGATGCGATCACGAAAGTAAACGCGGCGAAACGGCAGCGCGTGGCTCAGATTCATTTCTGGAGAGCGCGTCGAGCTCGCGGGTATGAGTGCGTCGATAGAGCATCCGTCCGGCAACAGCGAACAGCAGTGCCGCAATCACGCCGTGCGAAAACATTTGCAGAACGGCTCCCGAAACACCGAGTGCGTTTGCCGTAGCCAGACCTAGCAGCACGAAACCCATGTGGCTCACGCTCGAATAACCAATGACGAATTTCAGATCATGCTGGCGCAGTGCCACGCGCCGCTGCATAAACGATTCCGATCACGGCGAGGACGGCGATCCATTTGCTCCATGCATGGAATCCCTCCGGGAACAGATTCATCGCTACGCGCAGGCCCGCATAAGCGCCCAGTTTCATCACGATGCCGGCAAGCAACATCGACCCTGCGGTGGGCGCGGCGACGTGGCCCGTCGGCGCCCAGGTATGCAACGGCCAGATGCCGGCAAGCACAGCGAACCCGAAGGAACAACACGTGGAAATGCCCATGATTGCAGCTGCGGACTAAAGTGGAATTGCGCCAGTTGATTCAGATCCAGAGAGCCGGCCGTCGCGTACGCTGACGAGAATGCCGGCAAAAACGAACATCCCGCCGAAGAACGAGTAGAGAGTCAGCTTCATCGCGCCGTACTTCCTGTTGGTCGATCCGAAGATGGCGATGAGAAAGTATTTCGGCACGATCACCAGTTCGTAGAATGCGAAGAGCAAAAACAAATCGGCGCTGAGGAAAACGCCGTAACAGCCTCCGACCACGAGCAGCAACCAGAAGAAAAATTCGCGCTGGCGATGATCGACATCCCATGAAAACAACACGGTGCTTACGGCGGAGATGCCCGTGACAAGAACCATCGTAAGACTGACTCCATCAACAGCGAGATGATAATTCATTCCCAGCGGCGGCACCCACGGCACGCTGACGATCGTCATGAAATGAGCAAGATCGGCAACAGGTGTGCAAACAAATGCTACGATGCCCAAGACCAAACCGGCGATGGCTGTTAGCAGCGCAATCCAGCGCGCCGCAACGCCAGGAAAAACGAGCAGCACCACTGCGCCCGCGAACGTGAGGTAAATCGTCCAGGCGATCATGCGCTAGCCGGCTGAAGAGAGCGATAAAATCCGGCAATTGCCAGAAGCGACACTGGAAAAGAAATGACCAGCCCGAGGCGCGAGTATTGCGGCTCCGGCCGCGTTAAGCAAAAAGCAATGACAAACAACGAGCCCAGTTGCGTACATTGGCGCGCGCTTTGAATAGCCGCCAACCGATCTGAAAGTGCGACGTCACTGATCAGACACGCCTGAGCTTTCTTCTGCGTTCGGTAATGCGCCGCATTTTCGCGCACATGGAATCCAATTTCGCGTCGCGGCTTTTCTGGCGGGGCCATCAACTGCCGGATCGCTTCCAGGATCGCCGCGATTTCGTCGTCGTGCTTGTCAACACGCCGTTCCAGTTCCGGAAAATTTCTGCGCAAGTTCGCGATTTGTTTCGAGCGCCCAGCGCAGCTTCACAAACGCACGCATGATCGCGATGTTAACTTTCACAGCGCGCTTGCTGTTCAAGACACTCGACAACATGGCAATACCTTGTTCGGTGAATGCGTAGGGCCGATATTTGGTTCCCCGGTATTTACGAGAGCTGGTCACAAATTGTGACCAGTTCTGCTTCAGCACCCTCATTTTCAATGGTTTGTCGATTCTCCAAAGCCAAAAGTTGGGACCTCAAAAGTCGTGCCTCCTCATCGCTGAGTTGGAACATGAAGTCGTTCGGGAATCGCTCGCGATTTCGTTTCACTGATTGATTCAAGACTTTGACCGCTACGCCATAGAGAGCGGCTAGATCAAAATCGAGCAGCACCTTTTCGCCGCGAAAATGCCGGATCCGTAACGCGATCTGCTCAGCGGGAATGGTCTGTTTGCTCATTCGCGATGAACCTCAACTAAATAGCCGCGCCATTTGAACGACGGTCGCGTTGAAAATGTTGAATATGAATTGCGGCGCGAGACCGATGGCGAACATGAGCAGTGTCACAGGGATGATGGCAACCTGTTCCCTCGGCAGGAGATCGGAAAAAGCGCTGCAACTCTCTGCCAGCGGCCCACTGAAGAGCGCTTGCATCGCGCGCACGAAAACGATCGCTGTAACAAGCAGGCCAATCACTGCAACGGCCGTGAAAGATGCCGCGATGGCAAATGAACCTTTAAAGATCAGAAACTCGCCAATGAAACCGTTAAGACCCGGCAAGACCGAGCGACGAAAACATGGCGACGCTCATCCAGCCGCAAAGAAGCGGTGTCCGCTGCATCAATCCTCCGAAAGTCATCGATGCCACGCAGTCCGCGACGCTGCTCGAGAAGGCCGACCAGGTAAAACAATGCAGCGGCCGTGATCCCGTGATTGAAGATCTGCATGAACACACCGCTCAACGCCGCTTGCGTGTCGATCGCAGCGCCAACGGACGAGGCAGCGACGGCGAACAAACCAAGCATGCAGTAGCCGAGATGGTTGACCGACAAGTACGCGACCATTCGTTTAAGATCGGACTGGGCCCACGCTGCCAGCGGAGCGAAAACAATCGAGCAGATCGCCAGCGCCAGCAGCCAGGGGCCGATGATTCTGATTTCGTTTGGGAAAAGCGGAAGCAACAGGCGCACGAAACCGTAAACACCCATTTTCGAAAGCACGCCGGTCAACACCATCGACACGCCGGTCGGCGCGCTTTCATACGCGTCCGGCAGCCAGGTGTGGAACGGGAACAGCGGCACTTTGACCGCCAGTCCAAGGAAGATTCCGGCAAAAGCGAGCCAGGCGAGCTTACCCGTAAGCAATCCGTTTTTACCAAGACCAGCAAGCGTGGCAAAATCGAAGGAGCCCCTGGCCAGATAAATTCCGAGGAATCCCAGCAGCATTGCCACGCTTCCGAGAAACGTGTAGAGGAAAAACTTCGTCGCAGCGCGGTCGCGATTTTCACCGCCCCAGATTTTGATCAGCAGGAACGCGGGGATCAGGCTCATCTCGTAAAACAAGAACCAGAGAACAAAGTTCTGCGCCGTGAACGTGCCGTAGAGCGCCGATTGCATGATCAACATCAGCGCGCAAAACCCGCGGTCCATCTTCTGCGCGAGAAACGCAAAGGGAATAATGAGCGAGGTAAGTAACACGAGCAGCAGGCTCAAACCGTCGATGCCGACGAGATATTCGGCGCCAATTGCGGGAATCCATGCGTGCCGTTCGACCATTTGAATGCCGGCAGCCCCGATATCGAAGTGCCGCCACAACACCAACGCGTCAAGGGCGGCCAGTGCGTTAACCAACAAAGCGATTGGACGTGCATTTCTCTCCGGCGCGGCAAAGAGCGCAAGCCCGCCCACCAGCGGAATCAGGATGAGCGCGCTGATCAAGCCAACCATGCGTAAAAAGCAACAGCGCCAGTGCACCGATCGCGATGACGCCGAGATATGTTTGGATTTGTCCCGAATGCGCAGCGGACATCAGTCGGCCCAGACCACGGGTGCCGACGGTCGTCTCATCGACTCCAGCATTGATTCCGCGCTCATCAACAGTGGTGCGTGAAAGTTCCGAAGAGTTGACCCAATCGCGCCGAATCCGCGCACTAGGCGATCCAGAAATGACGGTCCATCCAATCGGACAGACGCGCGCTCATCCAACTGAACGCGATGACCGTGCGAGCATAAAGTTCGTCGATCCACATTTTATTTTCGAGAAACCGGAACAATTGGGGCTGCGCGAATTCGAGCGGATCAATGTCGGCGGGACGCTGTCGATCTTGCGCACCGGCTTTGCGATACATCCCAATACCGAGCGCAACGCCCGCCCCCACAAGAACCAGCGAAAGAAAGAGTGTCTGGCTGAATCAGGCGCGCGAACTCGAAGTGTGCAGGTTCGTCCGTCAGATAGTCGATGCAGCCAGGGCCATGCTGGCGTCAGGACTACGCTGAACAAAATTGCGCAACTCGCGAGGACGATTAGCGGCATCGTCATGACTCGCGGGCTTTCATGCGGCGTGCTCGAGGGCAGCACGCCGGTCACCGAAGAAGACGTAGATGATTTGCCGCGTCATGTAGAGCGCGGTGAGGACGACGCCGGCCAGCAGGAAATAATAGGGCAAGCGCGAAGCCGGCCAGTGCGCGGTCACGTGCAGGATTTCCTCCTTCGTCCAACCGCCGGAAAAAAAGAGCGGCACGCCGCTGAGGGCCATCATGCCGATTGCATAAGTTGAAAACGTGACCGGCATGAGCCGGCGCAGGCCGCCCATTTTCCGAATGTCCTGTTCGTCGATGGCAGCCGTGAATGACCGAGCCAGCGCCGAGAAACAAAAGCGCTTTGAAAAACCATGCGCGAGCAGGTGCATCATCCCGGCGGCCACGCCGCCCACGCCGAGCGAAACCATCATCAAGCCCAGTTGCGATACAGTCGAGTACGCGAGAATGCGTTTGATGTCAGCCTGCGCGATGCGCGATGAGCGCAGCCATTAATGCCGTAATTACGCCAATCCACACGACGACCGTAAGCGACGAAGTCACCCGTCGATCGCGCCTAACGAGAAGATCGGATACACGCGTGCGACCAGAAAAACGCCGGCAGCAACCATTGTTGCGGCATGGATCAGACGCGCTAACCGGCGTCGGGCCTTCCATCGCATCCGGCAACCAGACGTGCAGCGGGAATTGCCCCGACTTGCCCACCGCGCCACAGAAAATTAGAAGCGCAATAGATACGGCGCTCGCGCCGAGCATGGCGAGACCGGCACTTTCCAGAGCAACCGTTTCCGCCATCGTAAAAAGAAGTGTGCCGCTCCGGCCATAGAGCCAGAGCAAGCCAAGAAAAATCCCGTGTCGCCGATGCGGGTGGTAATGAACGCTTTTTTGCCGCTGCCGCGGCGCTCGGTCGCTCAATCCAAAACCCAATGAGCAAATACGACGCCAGACCAACCAGTTCCCAGCAGATAAACAGAAGAAGCAAACTGTTCGAGATAACGAGCCCCAAGCATTGCGCCGGAGAAAAACGAAGAGATAAGCGAAAAAGCGGACGAAATTCTTGTCGCCGGCCATGTAACCAATGCTGAAGACGAAGATGCAAAGCCCAACGAGTGTGATCATTATCAGCATGACGGCTGCAAGCGGATCCAGAAGCCATCCCAGCCGCAGCGCATGGTCGCCGAAGGTGAACCACGTGAAATTCTGAACGGCGCGGAATCCGGACACTTGCAGCGTCGGCAGGAACGCAAAGAACGACAGTACAAGCGCGGCGATTTGTCCGGCGATCGCCAGTGCGGCTGCGCCCTTTTGCGTCGCCCGTTCGGCAAACTCAAAATTGCCAACGAAGCCGCAGAACGGCACGGCAGGAATCAACCAGAGATGATCGATGATCCAGCGACTCATCCTTTGAGCTGGTCGAGGTGGTCGACGTTTGTTGTGCGATAGTGGCGATAGACAGCGATTACCAGCGCGAGACCGACTGCCGCTTCGGCGGCGGCAATGGCGATCGAGAAAATCGCGATCATAACACCGGTCGGTGGCTGCGATTGCGGGCTGAAGCGCCAGAACGCGATGAAATTGAGGTTTGCCGCGGCGAGCATCATCTCGATCCCGATCAGAATAAAGATGGCGTGACGACGACTCAGGGCCGCAAGCAACCCCGCCGAAAACAGGGCGGCAGAAACAATGAGGAACGACTTGGAGCGTCGGTGTCACCGCTTCTCCTCCATCACGAGAACCAGTGCGCCGATCAGCGCAGCGGTGAGAAGAAGCCCGACGCATTGCAATGGCCAGACATAACTGGTCATCAACGCTTCACCGATTCGTTTAACAGTCAGCGCTCGAATGTGTGGGGCGGCAATGGCAACCGATTGCGTCTTAAGAATCGCCCACGTCAAACCGCCGAATACAGCAACAGCCAGCAATGCACCGCCCCAGTTAGCGCCGCGATCTTTTCCAACATCACGCCGGGTCAGGAGAATCGTAAAAACGACTAAGTACTCGCGACCGCACCGATGTAGACGAATACCAGCACCAAGCCGACAAATTCCGCGCCGAGCAGAAAGAAAAGCGCTGCGACGCCGACGAACGTCACAGCAAAACTCAGCGTCGCGTGCATGAGCTTTTGCAGCGTGGCGGCTGCCAGCGCGGCGGCCAGTGTCAAGATGGCGATGAGGACGAACGCGGCGCTGCTCATTCGGCGAAACGGTAAGTGCGCGGCGCGAACTTTCTTTGCGTGTCGAGCAACATCGATAGAGCGGTGTAAACGATCGCGATCACCACAAGCGACCAAAGCCATCCGCGCAAGCCGCGACCTGCATAATGCCAGACAGCCGCTGCGATGATGCAGGTGAACGACATTGGCAAACATGAATTTCCAGGCAAAATTCATCGATTTGATCAATCCGCGTGCGCGGCAGCGTTCCGCGAAGCCAGATGTAGACGAAAAGCAGCGCGCTCAGCTTCGCGAAAAACCAGACGTAGGACGGAATAAATTCGAGAACGCTGCACGGGCGAATGCCAGCCGCCGAGAAACAACGTCGCGGCGAGCCCGGTGATGGCGAACATCCCAATGTATTCTGCCATGAAAAACGTCGCGTATTTGAAACCGGAATATTCGGTCATGTGGCCGGCGACAATTTCCGATTCGCCTTCCGGCACATCGAACGGAGTGCGATTCGATTCCACAAGACCGGATACAAAAACAAAATGAACGCAGTCGCGCCCCACGGCGTGAAGACAAACCAGCGCGGCACGACGCCCAACGTGTATCCAGCCTGCGCCGCGACAATCCTGTCGGGCGTAAGCGCGCCAACCACCATCACCACTGGGAGCACGGTGATAATGAGCGGCAGCTCGTAGCTGATCATTTGCGCGATCGCTCGCATCGCGCCGAGCATCGAGAACTTGTTATTGCTTCCCCAACCGGCCATGAAGACCGCGAGCTCCGTTGTCGATCCAACCGCAAAGAAGAAAGAGGATGCCGCCGTCGATTGTAAACGGCGTCATGTTTCGTCCATAAGGGATCACGCCAAGGGCAAGAATCGCCGCAGCAGCAATGAGAATTGGCGCCAGGAAGTGCACAAGCTTGTCCGCGCGCGCGGGCACGATGTCTTCCTTTATCAACATTTTGATACCGTCGGCCACCGGCTGCAAAAGCCCGAATGGTCCAACGCGATTGGGGCCATAGCGATTTTGTATCCGGCCGAGAATCTTCCGCTCCAGCACCGACATGAGCGCGAACAGCGTCAGGAATACGGCAAGGAGCGCGAAAATATTAATCAGACTCGACGCGATCTGGACAACCCAGCCAGGGGCTGGCATCAGCCACGACAGCAGCCATTGCTTTGCATTAACAAAGATCTGATCGACAGACTTGCTCACGTCGGGATGAAGAAAACCGTCAATTGATTGGTTAATCAAGACAGAACGCGCGATGATCTCGCATCAAACCGGCTCGTGCTTACTGCGCTGCCCTTATTGCGTGGCAGCGCTTTTGGCTTTGCAGGGAGGCTCTGGCGCGGTACGTTCGGCCTGCGCCATGCGAACGCTGGTCTTGTTGATCGCCACTCTTTTGGCGAGTGCCGGTTTGATCCAGGGAGAGATCAAGACTCCGGAGAACGCCCCATTGAAATCACTTCTACAGGAGACGACATATGAGGATGGCCTGGCCACGGCGCGCGATAACGTCGCGATCCACATTGGCAACACAGACATCTACGCCGATTACGCACAATACAATTCCGCCACGCACGACGTGGAGTTGAGAGGCCACGTGCGAATCTATCGGGACATCGAGCTGTACATCGCCGAGAATGGCATTTACAACACTGAGACTAAAAAAATCAGAGCGCTGAATGCGCGCACCGAGTCGGAACCTTATTTCCTGACCGGCGGCCATGTGACCTCAATTTCTGAGAACGGTTATCTGATAGCGGACGGCACGTTTACCACTCACGATTCACCGAAGAACGACTTCCATCTCCACGCAAGAACGATTCGCGTTTACGAAGATGATCGCGTGATTTTCCAGTACGTCACCGCGTACGTGGGAAGGTGCCTGTTTTTGGTGGCCCTATCTGTACCAATCGCTCAACGACGCGTTTAGTTTCACGATTTCGCCGGCGTATTTGAGTTCATGGGGACCGTCGCTCCTCACTCAGGTGACGTTCCCAATCACGAGACGACATCAGGGGCGGTTCCGGCTCGATTATCGGGGCCGGCGCGGTGTAGCCGTGGGCTTTGATTCGACCATAGATTACTTCAACGACAGCCAGGCGCGGCTCAAAACGTATTATCTCCAGGATCAAAATCCGAACCTGAATGAAACCAACATTCCGCGAAAAGACGTTCCTACCGGACGATACCGGGTTAGCCTGGCAGATACGACCAACTTTACAGATGATATTTATGGCATCGCCAATCTCACCAAGCTCAGCGATCAGTTTGTTATGCAGGATTTCTTTCAGGGGAGTTCCGCATCGATCCCGTTCCAGACAACGTGATCGCGGTGGCAAAGACGGATCCTTTTTATACGCTCACGGCGATCGAACGTTTTCAGGCGAATGAGTTTTTCACCACAACCGAACGCCAGCCGGAAGTTGTGTTGGACATCAAACGTCACGGTCTTTTCGGCGGACCCATTTTCTATGAAGGCGAGACCGGCTTTGCCAATTTACGGCTACAATTCCCTCAAGGTTCAGGCTTCGAGAATTATGGCACGTATCGTTTCGATACCTTCCATCAACTAACTTATCCAAACACTTACTTTGGGTGGCTTTCGATCGTGCCACGGGTTGGCTATCGCGGAACCTATTATGGCAAGACGTTTGACCTGGGATCGACAACGTTTATACCGCCATCAAATCCGCTCGTGCCCGACTTTATTCTTCCGCCTCCAACGCTGGCTAATCCAGTAAAGTTCGACGGAGACACATTTCGCTCGGTTTTCGACACAGGCGCCGAAGCTTCATTCAAGATCTCACGTACATGGGAGAACGTGCAAAGCCGCGCGTTCGGACTGGACGGACTCATGCATGTTATTCAACCGTTCACGGACTTTTCTTACGTGAAAGAGGATGGACCTAACCCAACAGTCAATTTTGGGGTTCGATCGGTTTCAACCTTCGACCCAGCTGCGGGCGCTTGACTTTCCGCAGTTCACGACCATCGACTCGATCGCTGATTGGACGGTGTGGCGGGTGGGCGTTCGCAACCAGTCTGGAAACGCGGCGCGACGACAGAACAATCACCTGGTTCGAACTCGATACGCTTCGTTGATGTGCAACTTCCAGAACCCCTACCAACCGCACGGATTACTCAAACCTCGTTAACAACATCCGCTTTACACCGCTGCCCTGGGTGTCGCTCTCCGTTAACTCACAAGTGCCGGCTTTCGCCAAAGGGTTTACCGAAGTCGATACGGTTGCGAACGTTCAGCCACTGGCCAATCTGCAATTAACCGTTGCGCATCGGTATCTGAACGGCAATCCGTTTTTCCAGGACAGCAGCTTGTTTGTCGTGGGCGGCTATTACCGTATCGACGACAACTGGGGCGATTGGAGTCCAGGAGCAATACGAAGGGGCAACCGGCATCCTCGAACAGCAGCGCTACTCGATCTATCGAGACTTGTCGAGCTGGGTGGCCTCGTTCGGTGGCATCATACGCGACAATAACGGATCGAAGGATACGGCGTCCTCTTTACCATAACGCTCAAAGCATTCCCGAAATTTGGATTCGATTTAAACTTCGATCCCTACGTCCGAAGGAGAATGAACGAAAACGCGCGAACAATACCGGATCGCCTGGATTTGTTCGGGCACTTGTGCTGCGGCTAATTCGCCCGCACCATTCCTTCGATCATGGATCTTGCAATCATCGGTTCCGGTTATGTTGGCCTGGTGACTGGTGCCTGTTTCGCCGATGTCGGGCATAACGTCATATGCGTCGATAACGACGCCCAGAAAATCAAGCAACTGCAGAGCCGGCGAGGTGCCAATTTATGAACCCGGGCTTGAAGAAATAATTCATCGCAATGTGTCGGCGCATCGGCTGCGTTTCACCGGCAGCATAGAGGAGGGCGTGGAGAATTCGCAGATCGTCTTTATCGCCGTTCCTACCCCACAACAGCCGGATGGCGATGTCGATCTTAGCTTCCTGGAGAAAGTCGCGCGTGAAATCGCGGGAGTCCTGACCGATTACCGTGTCGATTGTCGACAAGAGCACAGTGCCTGTGAAAACCGGCGAAAAAGTGGCTGAATCAATCAAGAGGCATAACCGCCATGGCGCGGACTTCGATGTGGTCAGTAATCCTGAATTCCTGCGCGAAGGCTGCGCGGTAGCCGACCTGATGAACCCTGATCGTATCGTGATTGAGCGCAAAGCGAACGCGCCATCGACCTCATGAAGAAGATTTATGAGCCGTTTATGGCGCCGATCCTGGTGACCGACATCAACAGCGCCGAGCTCATCAAGCATTGCGCGAATTCATTTCTGGCGCTGAAAATTTCGTATATCAACGCGGTCTCGGCGATTTGCGAGGCGAGCGGCGCCGATCGTCGAAAAGTCGCCGACGGAATCGGGATGGATCACCGAATCGGCCGCGATTTTCTAAACGCTGGAATTGGATACGGCGGTTCCTGTTTTCCCAAAGACATTGCTGCCTTCATCACGATCAGCGAGCGACTTGGTGTTCCGTTTAACTTGCTCAAGGAAGTGCAGCGCATTAACAGCGCCCAGAAAGGGCGTTTTCTAAAGGTGATTCGGGAAACGCTGTGGGTGCTGCGGGAAAAGCGAATTGCAGTGTGGGGTCTCACATTTAAGCCCGATACGGACGATGTTCGTTCGTCTGTCGCAATCGAACTGGTGGCAGACCCTGCTTGCGCGAAGGAGCACATGTCATTGCCTACGACCCAAAGGGAATGCAGAAAGCCACGCGCTATCAAAGCGATCGCCGACGCGGAATTCGCCTCATCTGCCCTTCGAAGCAGTGAATGATGCCGAAGCGCTGGTCATCGCCACGGAATGGAACGAATTCGCCAACGTGGACCTCGCGGTAGTGAAAGAAAAATGAGAACGCCGATCGTCTTCGACGGGCGAAATCTGTTAGACCCTGAAACGATGGGCCGACTGGGCTTTCATTATTATTCGATTGGACGCGCCAGCGTGAAACCGCAATAACAGTCCTTCCAGAATATGGCGCGGCTTTCTGCTCGCCGAATTGCGCTCAAGGCGCTGCGCACATGGCGAAAAGAAAGGCGGTTTGCCGACTCGATTGTCTCGGAATTTCTGGCAAAGGCGGAGTTGGCTGATTCGGATCGCGCGTTTGCTTTGGAACTCGTTTATGGCGTCCTGCGTAATTTAACGTTGCTGGATTTTTGGATCGGCTGCCTGCGCAGCTTCACAGGTCGATGTCGATCTTCGTGATGTTCTGCGCCTGGGGCTGTATCAGCTTTTCCTCATCAAGACCGCGCCACATGCGGCGGTCCATGAGACTGTCGGGCTCGTCCCACAAAGACAGCGACCAATCGTGAATGGCATGCTTCGCGCCGCGATCCGGCGGCAGAGCGAGTTGCTCGCACGTGCGCGATGCAGAGCCTCTGTTTGTTCGAACCTCGCATCCGCAATTTCTTGTCGAGCGCTGGCAGCAGCATTTCGGTGCCCAACACGCGGAAGAACTCTGCCAATGGAACAATCTTCCCGCGCGCCGTCTACGGACGGATTAATCAACTAAGAATCGATCGCGAAGAGTTCCTCCGGACTTTATCCGACCTCGCGAGCTGGTCGCGCGTAACCCCGAGTTCATCGAATTTGATGCGTTGCCGACAGGCGCCGTCAGGTCAAGGTCACTGCTACATTCAAGATCCAAGCACCGCGATTGCCTGTCAGATTCTGAGTCCCCGGCCTGGAGAAAGGATCCTCGACGCATGCGCTGCTCCGGGCGGGAAAACCGGTTACATCGCTCAACTAATGAAAACCGGGGAACAATCGTCGCATGCGATCGCGATCCAGGCGCGACTGCAGATCTTGAAAGAGAACATGGCGCGCCTCGGCGTTGGGATCGTCCACATTTTCGAGCACGATTGGACACGCGGTCACGTCCCTGCAGGATTGCTTCAATGGCGCCATTCGATCGCATCCCTGCTTGATGCGCCTTGCAGCAACACCGGAGTAATGCGACGACGGGTGGATGTCAGGTGGCGATTGCAACCAGGCGATTTCCCCGCGATGCAACAGCGGCAGCTCGAAATGCTTCGCGCGCTCATTCCATTATTAGAGCCGCATGGTGAACTTGTTTACAGCACCTGCAGCCTTGAGCCGGAAGAGAATGAACAGGTCGTGCGCCGTTGTTCTGACGGGCCGCCGGACCTGCGTCCTATGGAAGAGAAGCGCTCGCTTCCCTTTCGAGACGGTTTCGATGGCGCTTTTGCAGCGAAATTTATTCGGAGCGCGCAGCATCAGCCGGTTGCGTCCGGCGAGGCTGGTGGAATGATAAGGGCCTATGCACGACGCCCGGTTTGATAAACTCGCGAAACTTCTGGTGCAATATTCCATCCGTCTCAAGCGCAATGAAACGGTCCTCATCGAGGCATTCGATATTCCCGACGAAATGACGATCGCGCTGATACCGCGCGGCGCGGCAAGCGGGCGGTGTGCCGTTTGCGCAGACCTATCACGCCCGAGTAAACTGCGCGCTCGCGCTGGAGGCCTCCGATAGGCAGCTAAACCTCATGGCAAGCCACGAACTGGCGCGAATGAAAAAATGGATGCGTATATCGCAGTGCGCGGCAGCAACAACGTCACGGAACTGTCTGATGTGCCGCCGGAGACGATGAAATTAATCGCCAGGAAAATGCGGCCGGTGCAGGATCAGCGAGTCAAAAGAGACCAAGTGGGTGGTTCTGCGCTGGCCCACACCGTCCATGGCCCAGCTTGCTGGAATGAGCACCGAAGCGTTTGAAGATTTCTATTTCGAAGTCTGCACGCTGGATTATCGGAAACTTCTGCCCGGCATGAAGAGCGCTCCAGCGGTTGATGGAAAAGACCGATCGAGTCGAAATCAAAGGTCCCGGCACTGATCTGCGTTTCAGCATGAAGGGATTCCAGCCGTGATCTGCGGTGGCGATCGCAATATTCCCGATGGCGAAGTGTTCAGCTGCCCGGTAAGAGATTCGGTCGAGGGTCATGTGACGTTTAGCGCGCCGAGCATTTATCAGGGAATCGCTTTTGACGGCATCCGTCTGGAATTCAAGAATGGAAAAGTCGTTGACGCCACAAGCAACGAAACGAAAAACTGAACAAGATTCTCGATTCAGATCCGGGTGCCCGTTACATCGGTGAATTTTCGCTCGGATTTAATCCGCGCATTTTGCATCCCATGCGGGACATTTTGTTCGACGAAAAGCATCGCCGGCTCGTTTCATTTCACCCCGGGCAAGCTTACGAAGAAGCGGACAACGGAAACCGAAGCCAGGTGCACTGGGACATGGTAAGCATCCAGCGTCCCGATACGGCGGCGGAGAAATCTATTTCGACGGAAAGCTGATTCGAAAGAACGGCGTGTTTCTTCCGAAACAACTGCGCTCGCTAAACTGGCGCTGATCGACTACGAGGGCTCGTCTGGTCAGGCTCGCTTTGGCGCGCTGACAGGATTTAGATGCATCATGCCGATCTCGCCGCCTTCGCCGAGTTCCAGATTTGTTATTCTCAAACATTGGCGCTCCGTCAGACTGGGGACGGTCCGGCGCCGGGCAACTGAACAGCCACCTGCTTGAATTCGAGTTTAGGATAACAGATGCAATTTCGAGCAGAGGGCGAAACTCCAGCGTCGTAATCTGAATGGCACCGTGATGAGGACAGATGCCCGTCCCTGTCGCGACGGCGTGAGCTGGACCGGCGCGGTCTCAGAATTGAGGCATCACCCCGTAATCCCGCGACTGCAAATGACGGCAAACCACCAGGCGTGGGCTCTGCTGTTGAGATGGAACCATTCGGAGCCTGCCGAGCGCTCCTGAGGTGGGCTGAATCTTTGCCACTTCGAAGCTGACCTGCAAATCTCAGAGCCGACTGAGGTTGCTGAGGCAGAGGGCAACCGCATCGTGACCAGCTTCGATTGGGACGCACCTGAGGGCGCCCATCTTTAAAACTGGTGTCAACTGCATGGCTGCGATTTCGGAAAACGAGAAAGCGCGAGCTGCACGGATGCTCTTGCATCGCGGCAGGTGGCTGTTGCGGTTTCGCCACCGGCGGGGCCGGGGCTTGCGTCTACGGAGCGGTCGGGGCTGGGTTGTTTGCGGACATGATTGCGGGCGTTGCTGTTTATTGCGTGGAAACACAGGTGCTCGCGGAAGCGGCCCTTGGTGGATCAGAGGCGAAGGTGGCAAGCTCTTGCAAAGCACTGGCGCGGTAATGACGGTGGAAACCGGTTCGTCGGGCACCGATTGTTCGAGGCTCTCACCGATTCAACGGGAAGCTTTCGGTCAGCGCCGTCGCGGCGGGCAATGCGATTTCCTGGCACTCTTGCGGTCTCTCAGCGGGCTCCCTCCTCAAATGGCGAGGTTTCCTCCTGCACCGCTTCAAACGCATCGCTCGCCTCTCTGTGCGGGCGAAAGCGACGTGGATTCCCTCAATGCCTTCGGGAATCGCGGTAGCCGCTTGCGGCGCCATCGCCGCAGTGACTTCGGTCAATCCCATTGATCGCTGAGACCCCCGACCGTCTCAGCCGGCTGGGTAGCATCGGTATGCAAGCTCTCCCTCGTTCTCTGCTTGCTCGAGAATCGACCCCACGGATGATTCGCTGGGCTTTGATTCAACAAGCGCGACCTCGCGATCTGGCGCTTCCATCCCCGATAGGCCGACCGTGATGGTTTCGCACCGAGGCCTCGGTCAGATCAAAATTATCGTCCAGGTTGCCCGAAGGAATAGCGGTATGGCGCAATGACGGTTTCGCCGGTTTCTTTAATTGCAGCGAAACCTGACGCGGTCCCCCGATGCAAAGCCGCGCTGCTCGGTAAAGGTTTCTTCCGCGGCGTCACCGCTGATGCTCGGTTTAAAACAGGGCAAGGCGCAGCAGCAGAGGTTGTCCGCGAATAACTAGGCACATCGAAGGCATAACGTGACGGCGAAGCGTAGGCACGGTCACCCAGGCGAGTATCACCAGCCCCGCTAAAAGTAGTCCCCCGACAACCCACATTCTGGTTCTTGCCAGAATGCCGGATGGCGCAGATTTGGCAGGCACAGGCTTAACGGCGGGACTCGCGGACGCGCCCGTTTGGGCGACAGCCGCTGATTATTCTGTCGTTGAAACAGGCGATGTCTGCGGTGATTCAGCCGCGCGGCCGCGGGCCGTCGAATCGCTGCCACTCCGAAGACGGGCACCGAGGCCGATTGCTGCCCGGCCGAGCGGCTGTTCCCGAGGCTGAGTCGTTCGACGAGGAAGATGGAAGTCTGCTCCAGTTGTTGCTCCACCGCCGGCGATACCCAGTCCGGCGGTCGGCGCGGTCACCGTTGAGCTCAAAGCCAGCCCTTCACTTTTCGAGGGGTCACTTTGGCTATTTGCAGCAAAGACCTTGTCCGGAATAGGACCTCGGCCTCGACCGCTGGACTCCCCCAGCCTGGGCTGTGTCGAACGGCAGTACGTGTCAGGCAGCTCCGCCTCGCCGGGAGGCCTTTGCACCCAGCCAACGTCATAAAAGCGTCAGCAAAACGCTGTTTAGCGCTGGCGAAGTAAATCTTATTGGCCGAAGCAGTCCAATCGGCGGCCTTCTCCGGATTGTTGTGTTGAAATTCCCATGCCGCCTGAGCGTAATAGAATGCGGGGTGTCGCCCGGTAAATTGAAACTCGTCCATCATCGCATGCGCGCGGCTCTCCTTTCCTTCGAGCAAAAGCGTCATGTAAATCTTGAATTTGATGAGCTGCGCCGCCTGATTCTTGTCGCCTCCGGGCGTCCGCTCGTACAACGTCTCGAAACGGTCCTCGCGCCTTTGCATATTCCTTCTTCTTAAAGGGAATTTGCGCCGAGATTGTATTGTGCCTCGCGAAGTTTCGGATCCAGCTTCGCGGCCTTCTTTAAATGCGGCCTCGGCCTGATCGAACTGCTTCTGCTGCATCAGAATCTCGCCGCGCAAATTAAGCGTCGCCGGCTGATTCGGATCGGCCTGGTCCGCTTCATCGACCAGTTTACAGAGCTGCCGCCAAATCGCGCTGCCGCAGCGCCTGCTGTGCCTGCTCAAACTTTGACGCGAGCGGTGGCCTTTGTCTTTCCGAGCGCTCAGCAGCCGTCATCAGCGGCAGCGACGGTCGCGCTTCGCCGACCGGCTTTTCCAGCCATCCGACTTCGTAAAGTGATTCGGCGAAAAGTTTATTCAGTTGTGGCGAAAATTCTTCTCCGCTGGCGCTGATCCAATCTTTCGCTTCCTTCTGATTCTTTTGTTGGAGCGCGACGGCTGCCTTCACGTAGTTGACTGCCGGCGTATCAGGCGAAAGCTCCAACTTGGCCTGAATGGAATCGACCATGTTGTCTTTTCCCTCCAGGAGATAAGTGAGCAGGATTTTGTATTGGATCAGCTGCGAAGCTTCTTTTGCGAGATCGGATTCACCGCTCGAAAGAAGTTGCTCGAAGCGATTCCGCGCTTCGGCCCAATCTTTTAAGAAATGGGATCTCCGCCATGTTGAAGCGCGCATTCCAAAACTTGGGATCGATTCGGGAAGCATCCTGGCAGCGCTGCTTCCGCCTGTTCGTAATTGCCCTGGCGCATCAGGATCACGCCGCGCAAGTTCTTCGAAGCAGCAAGATCAGGTTGACGGGCATCGATGGCATCAAGTTGTTTGAGCGCTTCCGCAAATTTGTTCGAATCGAACGCGCGGAACGCAGCGCTATTACTTCCTCCAACTCCGCCTTGGTCGGAGCGACATTTTCCGCCCGAAACGAATCTGCGGCGAATAACCTAAGCACCATCGCGGCGACCGCCGCCATCCCCCAAATTCTCATGAAGTAGCGATTGAAACCCTATTCGGCACGTCTGCAAGTGGAAAGTTGTCTTCGCAGACAATCGATTTTTCGGCTCCACTTCGGAAAAATCGATACGTGAAATACCAAGGCGCGACTACACGGTCGCCGCCGCAAATCAGTCATTGAGGTTCGCCACAATCCGTAATCCTTCCAAAGTAAGGTTCGGATGAACCACGCCGATCTCTGGCAATCCTCCGCGCGATCAGTCGCGCGTATCCACCCGTCGCCACGACGTGAACCTTCTTACGCGGAAACTCCTCTGCTCTAACTCGCGCCAGGATTTCGCGCACCAATCCGCGATAGCCGAACACGGCCCCCGAAAGCATCGCATGGATCTGTCGATTTGCCGATCGCGCGTCGCGGTTCTTTCAATGAAGCTTGGGCAAGAGTGCCGTTCGCTGATAAAGAAAGTTAGTCATCGCTTCGAGCCCCGGGGCGATCACACCGCCGATATAGTCCCGACGCTCTGAGACGATATCAAAGGTCACCGCCGTACCGAAATCCACCACGATTGCGGGACAGCCATAGAGTGCTGTGACGGCCGCGGCGTTCGCCAGCCGGTCCGCGCCAATCGACCGCGGCTTGGGATAATCAATCCCTCGACGCCCAGCTTCAGCTTCCAGTCGAGCCAGATTACCTTCGCCTTTCCGGCAGCTTTCAGAATTGCACGAGTTCTTCGCGGGCACTACCGAAGAGACGACTACCTTCTGCCACATTTTCGTTTTCCAAGAAGTCCGCGGCGACCATGCGAGTTGAAACCTTTGCCGGTAACGATCCGCGTCGATGCGAAGACCCGGGTTGTCGATGCAAACGCAAATTTTGCGTATGAATTGCTGATATCGACCAACAGATAATCGGAGCCATGCGCCACGCTCAAGATGCAGACACTAACGTCAGTGCGCCGTCAAGCGCCTGTCCCATTCATCCGACGGAACACGCCGGGACGCTGGCTCTCCTGCTTCGCTTGCGACTCACTTTCGCAACGCGTACGCGTCGCGTTGTGAGAAGATTCGTGCACCGTCCGCGGCGGTTGCGGCGTTCATCTGCTCTGCGAAATCTCGTGCGCGAGACACATTTGAACGCTCACGATTTCGTTCTGCCGCTGTTTGTAAGCGAAAAATTGCAGCAGCGCAGGCCGATCGCGCAGCATGCCAGGGGTTTTTCAGTTGTCCGTACGGGAAGTTGCCGATGAAGCGGCGTGCTCGCAGGACTTGGGACTGCAAGCCGTTCTACTTTTCGGAATTCCAGAACAAAAAGACGAACAGGCCAGCGGCGCTTACGCCGAAAACGGGATCGTTCAAACAGCACTGCGAGCCATTAAATCAAAATGTCCGGATCTTGGTCACGATTACCGACGTCTGCCTTGTGCGAATACATGAGCCATGGCCATTGTGGCGTGACGCGCATCGACGGAGATCATTTCCACGTTCTCAACGACGAGACTGTCGAGTTGCTGGTGAGGACGGCGCTCTCTCACGCCGCAGCTGGCGCGGATATCGTGGCGCCGAGCGACATGATGGACGGCCGCGTTGGCGCGATTCGCGAGGCGCTCGATGCCAGAGGCTTCGATCAAACTGGGATTATGAGTTATGCGGCCAAATTTGCGTCGGCTTTCTACGGACCATTCCGCGAAGCAGCCGAGAGTCCGCCGCAGTTTGGCGATCGTCGCTCTTACCAGATGGATTTTGCCAACGGCAAAGAAGCCTTGCGTGAGGTAGCCCTGGATATCGACGAAGGAGCGGACATCGTGATGGTAAAACCTGCTCTTGCCCTACATGGACATTTTGTGGCGTGTTCGTGAGCGGTTTGGAAAACCGACCGCCGTTTATCATGTGAGCGGCGAGTACGCGATGGTCAAGAGCGGCCGTCGAGAAGGGCTTCCTGAACGAGCGCGATGCTGTGCTCTGAGATCATGACTGCGCTTAAGCGAGCCGGAGCCGATATCATTGTCACCTATTGGGCGCGCGAACTCGCGAGATGGCTGCGCGAATAACAACGCGCCCGCGGCGAAACCGAGAGACACGCCCGGCTGAAGCGGCTGGCGTTTTTATGGGCGCAGGCCCAAGGCTATTCCGCGTGCGCAATGGAAGTGAGCTCTGCCAAAATGCCGGTATCGTGCCGACGTCGCCGCGTATCGACTGAAGCCTAAGAGAATTGGATCCACAGCGATTTTTGAGTGTAAACAGGCGCTCTGCGATTTGCGGCGAGATAATTGCCAGAGCGATGCTGCGCGCCAGCGACTCGAGACGATTTGCCAACGCCGCCAGCTTCTCGAAACGCGCCTGCGCGCACACTATCCGAACTTGCGGAACGGCGATTCCCTATTTCCCGAATTCGATTTGCCTGATTTCACCGTGATCGGTCACCGCGGTTACGCGCGAATTTTGCGTGAGCTGCGCGCGCTGCAAAATCGGCTGTATGATTGCACCAAGTTCGACAAATTAATTCGCTATCGCTGCGCGAACTTGTACTTTCCTCGTTCTACCCGAGGACTTATTCCGCGATTCGGAGATCCCTGTCGGCTGGGGCGCTCTTGTCGAAGCCGACGGTGCGCTCAAGCTCATGCGTAAACCAAGCTGGCACGAAACAACAGCTCGAGTATCGAATTCGGCTTGCTACAGCGAATCGCTGTGGCTGGGACGCGAGCAATTAATCGAGCAACTGGAAATCACATTCGACGAGATTGATCGTCGAAGGCGTCAAGGTAGCGCGCGTCATGCGCGCTGCGCGCGCTTGTATCGACGGCCACGGCGCGACCACGCTAATCGCCGCGTACCTGAATCGGCACGAGCAAATTGTGTCCGGTCATCTCCTTCGGTTGCGGCAGTCCAAGCAAAAACAAAAGAGTCGGCGCGACGTCGGCCAGAATTCCGTCTTCGCACGCGAAAACTGCTGCGGCATCTTTGGCCACGTAAATGAAATGCACAAGGTTGCTCGTGTGCGCGGTGTTGGGCGAGCCATCAGGATTGCGCATCTGCTCGCAATTGCCGTGGTCGGCGGTGACGATGGCATTTGCCGTCAAGCTCGAGAAGTTTCGGAATGATTCGCGCCATGCATTCATCCACCGTCTCGACCGCTTTGATTCCCGCTTCTGACCACGCCGGTGTGGCCGACCATGTCCGGATTGGCAAAGTTGAGTATGATCAGATCGTAGTTCGCCATCCGCGCGAGTAATTCCTCGGTGACTTCGACGCGCGCTCATCTCCGGCTTCAAGATCGTAAGTGGCGACCTTTGGCGAAGGAATCAATCTTGCGGTCCTCGCCCGGAAACGGCTTCTCGATTCCACCGTTAAGAAAGTAGGTCACATGCGCATATTTTTCCGTCTCGGCGATGCGCAATTGCCGATTTACCGGCCGCGCTGACGACTTCACCCAGGATGTCGGCGAGCTCTGCCGGCGCAAAAATAAACGGCGAAGAATAAGTCACATCGTATTGCGTGAGCGTGACGAAATGGACTTGCGGCCAGACCTCGCGGTCGAAGCCATCGAAATCCTTCAGCAAAAAGGCCTGCGACAATTGCCGCGCGCGATCGGCGCGAAAGTTGAAAAACAAAACCGACGTCGCCATCACGCACCCGCTGCTCATTTGCGTGAGAAAAAATCAGATGGCGGCATGAACTCGTCCGGTTTTGCCGTTTTGAGTATTGCTGATCCACAGCCGCGCGAGGGAGATGATTTGCAGATTTCGCCGCGACCAAGAACGATCGCGTCCCAGGCTTTTTGGTGCGGTCCCAGCGCCGATCGCGATCCATCGCAAAATACCGGCCCACCACCGTGACGATCCGGGCGCCGCTTTTCTGCAAGTTCTTTCTCGCACGTTTTCAGATAAGCTGGCGCCGCCAGTCGGCGACGTGTCGCGCCCATCGGTGAACGCGTGAACGAAGATTTCACTGACGCCCGCATCATGCGCCGCATTCGCAAGCGCGATCATGTGCGAATAATGGCTGTGCACACCGCCGTCGGAAACCAGTCCAAGCAAATGAAGCCGGTGACCGCGCGCGCCTGGCAAAGGTTTCCTGCAAAACTCGGTTGCGCGTTAGTTCGCCTTCTTCAATCGCCTTGTTAATTCGCGTCAGATCCTGATAAACGATCCTGACCAGCTCCCAGATTTAGATGGCCGACTTCCGAGTTGCCCATCTGTCCTTCAGGCAGACCGACGTCAGCCCCCGCTCGCGCTCAATTTAGCAGCCTGGATAATCCCGGTAGAGCTTGTCGTGAAACGGAGTCGACGCGAGAAGGGTTGCGTCGCCATTTTCCTTGCGCTTGTCCCGGCCGCCCGGATTAATGCCCCAGCCGTCGCGAATGATAAGCATCACTGGACCAGCCATACGTCGCGCACTTTGCCGATGAATGAGAAGATCGACAAGCGGTTCTTCTCTGATCTGCAGCACGGCGATTTGCTCGACGGTCATCAAGCTTTCGCTAGGCTACGAGTCGCTGACAGCGTAGACCGCCGCTACAGGGAAGGTAATGAAGTGGCGTAACCAGTTGCTGGCGCTTTTTTGTCTCCTCGCCTTTGCCGGAGTTGGCGTTCTTTATTTTCAGCACTGGGTCATCCGGAAGCCTTTCGGAATTATCTCTGTTTGTTGGAGAAGGCCTTTCCCCTGCCCGGCTTGCGCCCTACCCGCGCCTATGCCGCTGGCGCTGGCACGCGCCTGAACCTGGACTCGATGGCTCATGCAGCTTTGGTGATGAATTATTCAAAGGATTTCGCAGCCCCGGACCAGGCGGCTGCCGCAACCGCAATTGCGACAGGTGAGAGAGTGGCCAATCGCGCCGTCGCGATCAATGTCGACGGGAAGGCGATCAAGAGCATCGTTGAATTAGCGCGGGAATACGGACGGGCCACGGGACTTAGTAACGGACACAAAGCTTACTGATCCGACCAGCGCGGCCTTTTACGCGCATCCCGACCGAGTCGAGCGATGTCGAGAAAATCGCAGCTGAGTTTGTGGATCGAGGAAACATCGACATCGCAATGGGTGGCGGCGGCGGCGCAATTTCTTCCAGTCACAAAAGGCGGAGAGAGACAAGACAGTCGCGATCTCTTGCTCGAACTCCGTGGCAACGGGTTCGATATTGTTCGGACCCGAGCCGAGCTGGACGCGGTTCCCGCGTGGCGCCGGCCTGAAACTGGTCGGCGTTTTTAGTAAAGAAGATCTCGCATTCGTGAACCAGGTAGAAGAAAGAAGTCAGCAGCCGAGCCTCTCGGATATGGTGCGGCGAGCAATCCAATTACTCCAATACAATCGCTGGCGGATATTTGCTGGTGGTCGATGCGGGGCTAATGCGCAAAGCAGCGCAGGAAAACAACGGAGAAAGGACCCTCGGCCAAACGGTCGAACTAGACCGCGCAGTCGGCATTGCGCGAAGTTACGGAGGAGAAAGATCGACAATCATAGTCTGCGGTGATGTGGCAATCGGCGGATTGAACCTGAATGGATTTCCTTTTCGCAAAGATAGCGGCATCGCGTCTCTTGGGTTTTAATTCTGCCGGCCAGCCTTGGATCACCTGGGCGACCGGACCGAATGGCGATAAATCGTATGGCGCCGGCGAAAATACCGGGTAAACAAGACGAAAATCCGAGCAAACAACCGCAGTCGGAACAGCCGGAGCCGGCTGCGTTTTACACGAAATCCGCCCTGGTCACTGTTGAAGACGTAGTCGCGTTTGGCAATGGCCCCGGAACAGACGCTCTGGCAGGAGTAGTGGAGAGCACAAAGGTGTTCGAAATTCTGCGCGATGAGCTCTAACGGCCAGCCGCGTCAAGCTTAAATCGTTGACCGTTGAATCGTCACACGATTGGATCGTCCGTTTTAACGATGTAACGAATCACGAGTCACGCGGGCTTAGCCATACCGTCCTTATTTTGCCATTTCACGATAAGGCAACCCCAACTCATAGAGCGCGATCTCTTGCTCAAGCTCGGTCGCTAACGAATCGTCACCCTGACTCTGCGCCAGCTGTATCGCAGCCTGGGCGCTTTCGATCGCTTTTCCAAATTGGCCAGTCTCCGCATATGCCTGCTGCCAACGTGCGCAGCACAAGCAGCGTTGGTGCCTCCGAAAGCTGGTCAGCTTCGCTCCGCAAGTTGAATCGCCCTGGCTCCGTTTCGCAATGATGCGTTGGTAAAACTGTGGCCAGCAACCACGCCAGATTAGTTCAGGGCGGAAACGGATTGAGGAGAAATCTCCAGCGCCTTTCGTAGTGTTGGATGGCTTCGGCCGATTGACCTTTTTCATCAAGAGCAACGGCCAGGACCGTGTGACAGTCTGCGTTGTTAGGCTGGATCAACAGGGCAGCCCGAGAATGCTCGACTGCAGCATCGAGCTTCCCTTTCTCAAGCAGAGCACTGGCCGAGACCGTAACGGGCAAGAAAGTAATCAGGACGTATTGCCACCGCCTTTTGATAATGAACGATCGCGTCGTCGATTCGTTTCTTTTGAAGAAGAGCATTGGCGAAAGCCACCTGGGCATCTGGATCGTTTGGCTGCATCCTGACCGCTTTGTCGCAATAGAAAATTGCCTCGTCCACCTGGCCTTTGCCCAGAAGGGCGGTGCCAAGATTGTAATCGGCATCCCAAAAGTCAGGCTGCATTTCGCAGGGTCGTCCGGTAATGACGCAATCGCCGTCGTCAAGCTGGCCTTTCTCGAATAGCACGATGCCCAGGTTGTTGTGAGCCATCCAGCAGCCGGGATTTCTTGGCCAGAGTCGTCCGCCAGAGCGTTTCGATGTCGCCATACATTGCAGCTTGTCGCCACGTCAGTGCCGCCAACAGGCTGCCACCACACACAACGCCGCGCTCAAGACTGAAGGTGCGACTGTTCTTAAACGTGTCGGCCAAATTGACCACGACCTGCAGACGCCAAGGCAATCGGACCGATACAGGCCAGGTACTGATAATGATCGGCTACAAACGTGTAGCGAAATGTATAAAGCATGATGAATCCCAGCACCGGGCTCAGGGTCGCAACGAAGAATCCCGGCCGCGACCTCGACGCTGCGCCCCAAATATCGACGCAGAAAATAGATCGCTCCGCATGCGATAACTCGCCGCTAACAGCCACGCATAGTTGAGCAGATGAGTCGGCGCGATATCCCATCGCGGATAAATAAATGTCAGATTAGATGGCCAGATGAGCTTGCTGAGATAAAACCAAACGGCCCGGCTCGCGACGAGAACTCGTTCGATCGGGCTCAGGAACGTAAAAACGGCACGTCGGCTCGTCCCTGATGGTAGCGCTCCCACCACATCGCTAGCACGCCCATGGCGATGCCAAGGACAAGAAAGGGTAATGATCTGGATAACTCGCTTCCAACTGATAGGCGTCCTCTGCAACCACAGAATCAAGAACAACGCCGCAGGCAGCGTCGCAGGCCGTTGTCTTGGCTGACAGCGCCAGTAGATAAAGGATCAGGGCGAGTCCATAAAACAGCCAGGGCCGCTTCGTTCTTCCGTCAACGAATGCAATCCAGCGCAAGTAGCGTGAGCAAAAAGAAAAAGCCCATAAGCACATTTTTGCGTTCCGTGATCCAGGCGACCGATTCCACCTGCACGGGATGCAGAGCAAAAATTGCTCCAGCCGAGCCACGCTCCCGGCACGCTTTAACCGCGCCAGGACCAGCCACACCAGCAGGGCGTTGGCGACATGCAGCACAAGGTTGACCCAGTGATAACCTGTTGAGTTCAGTCCCCAAAGCCCGTGTTCGATGCGAAAGGTTGTATAGACCAGCGGAAAATACTGCGAAGGCGAATCCAGCGAGAACCAGATTCGCCGCAAACCGTCGGGCCGCCGTCAGCAGCTCATTCTTAGTGATGTAGACGTCGTCGTCCCAGAGGAACCCGCCGACCTTCACAGGCGATACACGAGAATCGCATAGTTTGCTAGAACAAACTGAGGTAAAAAATGTGAAACCGCTGCGCGGCGAAAACACGAGCCTGGTGGTCTGCGGGCTGCATGCGTTAAACGCGCATTGGCGCGACCCAGTGGGATTGCTCTGACTGTAAACTGAATATCGAGTTCCAGACAATCTCGAAATTCCGTAGGAACCACTCATCGAACCAGAGCGCCATCTCAGCATCTCGCAGCGCAATAGGAGCGGACGCGCTCTACCCGCGTAAGACGTAAGCACCACGACAGATTTTATAAAACCCTCTGTAACGCCGTTGTTTCCGTCTGCGCATTTGAGAATTTTGATTTACTGAGCTCGTAATCGGATGTCCGATCAGCGGAATGTGGTAACAAAGAAAATTTTTTGATCTATCGGCAAAGTCAGTTTGCGCCTTTCAGTGGTTCTAGTGTGGAAATACTACCGTTCACGCTAAGAAGAACTCGGCTGTCGGTGGTGGATCATCGCTCGCAGTTCACCGTGGTCATCGCAATCCGGATTCGGCTTCTGGGGAGTTCCAGCTCGAGACGCGACGAGTTGCGCTGAAATACGCCTATGCCGGCTCAACTCGGATGTTGCAAGGCATCCCTCCCTTACAAAAGCCGCCTGCAAACGCGCAAAGTTCCCGCGGAACCTGCGCAGGCGTGACGCGGCGATCATAGTCGATCTTCGGACAAACGACTACCGGAATTCACTTGGGACTGCTTCGTCGTCAACGCTAGCTACGATCGTGCTGGTCTTCTTCCTCGAGGCGACGCCTACTTTTGACTCCGGCAGCGGGCATCGCCGCGGCCGGAATGAGCCATGCCGGTTCTGGCTGATTAGTCCGAGCGTGCTAGGATTCGCCGCTCACGCGACGCATTTGTTGTGCTCCCAGCGCTGGTCGGGACACTACCGCTACGATGCCCGCATCACGATACGCCCAGGCATCTGGACGGCTGCTCGCGAGCGGAGTCGCTCTTCGGCCTCGGGGTCGTTGATGAAGCAGCCGGCAGCTTTCTTGGCTCTGTCTGGGACGGTTTTATCTCGTCTCCGGCGATCTTCATAGCGGCGGTTCGCGCAGCTCGACAAATTCCTCCTGCGAAGCCTGATTTTCAGCGCCGGTGGTAACCCTTCCACTGGGATTACTTGCCCGCTGCTCTGGCGCATCGGCGTGTTCGGCCGGTTCTGGTTTGGACAATCGATTACGCGCGTCAATACGGCAGCGTGGTTCCTTTCGGTCCAGGCGCGCGTCCTAGATTTTTCTTTCTACAGCGCAAAGGAAGTGATTGCGGCGTAGCTGGCCGATCTGGGCGCTGGCTGGAATCGGGGCCTGGTGGCGACCTTGTTGGAAAGCGCAGCGATCGCGTCGTGCCGCGGTTTTTCTGCTCGGCTTCCAATCTTTCTTCTCTGCATTGGCGCTGTGTCCAGGCTTCTATTTTCGATTTGCACTATTTCGTCCTGGTGCTTCCAGCCGTCTCCGCTGCTCGCGGGCGTTGGTATCGGCAGATTGTACGGATCTCAGTATGTGAGTCCGAGGGATGGTAGTCCGATTTTTCCGCCGCCTGGTTCTCCGGGATCTGCTCTGGCCTGGCCGATTCTCGCAGAAAGAAAGTTTCTTTTGCAAGCCTCGCCGGCCGAGGCTTCCCGAATGGTTTTTTTACCCGGAAAGCTCCCTTCGCGGAATCCATCCGAATTGGAGAATATCTGCGCGAAACATACAAGCCGAAACGACACGAGGATCGCCGTGCTGGGCTCCGAGCCGCCAGATTTCTACTTTTATTCCGACCGGCATTCCGCCACCGGCTACATTTATCGCTCTTACGGCCTGATGGAGGCCCAAAGTATGCGACAGCCGAATGCAGCGAGAATGATTCGGGAGATTGAACGCGCGCGTCCCAAATTTCTCATCTCTCCGTGGTGATGCCAGATTCGTGGCTGCAGCGGCCGGAATCCGAGCGGATATTGATTTTCAGCTGGGCCAACCAATATGCGGCGCAAAGACTATACTGTGGCGGGTTTCTCGTGAACATGGTGGCGCCAGACAGAACAGATTTACTATTATTTCGCGCGATGACGTGCCGCACTCAGTGCCACATCTGGGAAAATACATTTTGATCTACCAGAGGAAGTCCTAAAGAAGGAAATGATCGAAGCACGAATGCCGAGAATGACGAAACAAATCCGAATGATTAAATGACGAAGGCGGAGAGTGCACGCTGCTTTTATTTGGGTTTCGTCATTCCTTCGTCATCAGGCATTTGGCATTCGTCGTTTCTTGAAGATGGAGAGAACACCGAACCGCTGCTGTGGCTATCCGTCGGCATCTCGCCTTTCTCTCTGGCTGTGCTTGCCTGGCTTGTGCTTTGGCCAAACGCTCTGTGGCACGACTTCGTTACACTATGATGATCCGCGCTACGTCTGGTGAGAAACGCGAAGAATAACCGGTGGGCTCAGCCTCAGCGGGATTGCGCTGGGCATTCAGTCACATGTCCATTGCCATGAACTGGCATCCGCTGACGACCATTTCGCACATGCTCGACTGCCAGCTATATGGGTTGAAGGCAGGATGGCATCATTTTACGAACGTTCTCCTCCATACCCTGGCGGCGATGCTCCTTTTTTCTTGCGCTGCAACAGATGACCGGAGCGGTTTGGCGAAGCGCTTTTGTTGCGGCGGTGTTCGCAATTCATCCGTTGCGTGTCGAATCGGTTGCCTGGATTGCGGAACGAAAGGATGTGCTGAGCGGTGTTTTCTTCATGCTGACACTGCTCGCCTACGTCGTATTATGTGCGCCTACCTTCGGCTCAGAGCGTTATCTGGTTGTGGTATTCCTGTTCGCCTGTGGACTCATGTCCAAGCCGATGCTGGTAACATTGCCATTTGTGCTCTTGCTTCTCGACTACTGGCCTCTCGATAGAATCAAAGGTCAATTGTGGAAGCCGCGTCGTCGGAGAAAATCCCGTTGATACAGCGCTGTCGGCTGTTTCAAGTGTCGTCACGTTTCTTGTCCAGAAAGGCGCGGTCGGCCGGACCGAGGAGTTGCCGATATCGGAACGAATCAACAACGCGGTAGTCAGCTATGTCCTTTACATCTGGCAGATGCTCTGGCCGGTGAACCTCGCTGTGTTCTACCCGCATCCGGAGACACCGGCTACCGCTTTGGGAAATCGTCTGCTTCGTCTCCTCGTTCTGATGTGCATCACGCGTGGCAGCCATCGCTCGTGCGAAAACAGCGACCGTACCTGCTTACGGGTTGGTTATGGTATCTGGGAATGCTTGTCCCGGTGATCGGACTGGTGCAAGTCGGATGGCAGGGCCGCGCTGATCGATACACGTACTTACCACAGATTGGCTCTGCATAGCAGCCACCTGGGCAGTGGCCGACTTGACCGCTTTGTATCGACATCAACGCGCAACTTTGAGCACTGCTGCAATAGCTTGTCATCGCCGCTTTGAGCTGTTGCGCATGGGTTCAGACCTCGTACTGGCGCGATAGCGAAACGTTATTCAGGCATGCCCTTGCCGTAACTACAAACAACGATGTGGCTGAAAATAATCTCGGGATCGTCTTTTGGGGCAAAGGTAAAGCTGGACGAGGCCATCTCGCTTCTGCAATCAGCCGTGGATCTTCGGCCAGACAATAGCCCTGCCCATGAGAACCTTGCCAAGGCTCTTCTTCAAAGAGGGCCAGCTGCCGGCGCTAATTCACTACCGCAAATTACTCGACCTACAACCCGACAACATGGAGGTCACAATATCGTGGGCACCGTTCTTGATCCAGCAAGGTCAGTGTCAAGGAAGGCGTCGAAGAATGGCAGAAGGTGTTGTCGGTTGAACCCGACAACGGAAACGCGATGAGCAATCTCGCTTCGGGTATTTGCCAGCCTCACCAGACCGAGTTCGATCTTCGAAATGGCGCCAAAAGCAGTCCAACTGGCAGAAGCAGGCCGCTGCGCATCTCCGGCACGGCAGAATCGCAATACTCTTCCGCACGTTGGCGGCGGCCTATGCAGAGAGTGGCCGGTTCCCGGAAGCAATCCAGGCTGCGCAGCGCGGTGTCGAATTAGCCAATAGCGGAGGGAACTCGGCCCTCCGCTGCCGAGCTTCAGGGCAATATCGCTCTCTACCAGGGAACGACGGCCACTGCGGGACCCTAGCCTAACAAATGGCAGTTCGTCGCCGTAAAAGACAAGGACAGCATAGGAAGCTACCTCCGGTCCGGGGAGGCTCCGCTCCGGCGGCTGGCCCGTGCGGAGCGTCGGAGGAATCACCTCGTCAAGATTCGCGTCGTCTTTATGTCTGCCTCGCTCTGGTTGCACTCACTCTGGTTTGGTCTTTGGCCAAACGCTGCGGCACGATTTCGTCAATTTAGAACGACCACGTTATGCGTATCGACAACCCGCTGATTACGCGGGGCCTCACGCCCGACGGTGCTCATCGACGCACTTACGTCCATGCTCACGCTACGAAACTGGCATCCGCTGACGACCCTCTCGCACATGCTCGATTGCCAGTTATACGGACTTGCAGGCCGGGCGGGCATCACTTTACCAAATATGCTGTCACTACGGTTAGCCGTCGTCTTTGCTCTTTCTCGTGCTCAATACAAATGACCGGCGGGTTTTGGCAAAGCGCTTTCGTGGCATCGCTTGTTCGCCATTCATCCGTTGCACGTCGAATCCGTCGGCATGGGTGCTCGGAGCGCAAAGATGTGCTGCTGAGCGCCGTCTTTTTCATGCTGACACCCTGGGCGCTATGTGCGCTACGTGCGCAGCGAAGCATCCGTTGGCCGCTATCTGGCCGTGGCGCTCTTCTTTGCTCTGGGCCTGATGTCGAAACCCGATGCTGGTGACCGCTGTCCTTCGTGCTTCTGCTTTCGGATTACTGGCCGCTCGGAGCGAATTTCTGAGGAGACGTCACACGTCGAGCGTCCAAGACCGGGAGTCGGTGGTCGCGCCTTGGCCAACCAGTTCGCGTAAAGCTACGGCGCGACAAGCAGTGGTCACTAGTCTCGTAGCGGAAAAGATTCCGCTATTCGCTACTGTCCGCTCTTTCGTGCGCTGCGACTTTGCTGGTACAGCTCTACAGCGCAGAAGCAATCGACCAGTTGCCATTCACGTGGCGACTGAACAATGCGGCTGTCAGTTATGTTGCCTACATTCTGGCAAATGTTCTGGCCCGCGCGACTGGCGGCTTTCTATCCTCACCCCAACGACCAGCTGCCGCTCTGGCAGGTTCTTTTGGCAATTGCATTTCTCATCTCAGTCAGCCTGTTCGCAATCCATTGGAGGAAAAGAACGACCGCACATTTTCACCGGCTGGTTTTGGTATGTCGGGATGCTCGTGCCGGTGATCGGCATGACGTACAGGCCGGCGAGCAAGCGCGCGCGGATCGATACACTTACCTGCCACAGATCGGTTTGTGCATGCTCATTGCGGGGCATCACCGATCTGATGGCGCTCATAATGACGAGCAACTTGGGCTCGCGACGTGTTGCGACCGGCCTGGGGCCGGTCAAGCGTGGACCACGCAGAGTCCGAACAGACGGCCGCAGGTTCCGCTGGCTACAAGCCATTCTGCACTGTCATCGCAGCAGTGATCATCATTGTGTTGAGCTGGCGTGCGTTTGTGCAGACGTCGTATTGGGAGAACAGTGAGACAGCTTTGGAACCACGCGCTGGCTGTTACCTGAACAACGACGTGGCGCATAACAATCTCGGTCATCTTCTCCTGCAACGCGAGCGAATTGGACAGCGCGATTTCGCACTTCGAGACCGCATTGAAGATTCGATCCCGCGCCGCTGCCGCCCATTACAACCTTGGCGGAGCGCTCATCGAGAACAACCTTGCCAATGCTCTCGCCCGAAAAGGTCCTACTAGATGAAGCGATCGGCCATTACGAGAAAGGCTGTAAAGCTGCGACCTGATTACGGCGACCTGTATTTCAACCTCGGCAGCGTTCTATTTCAGCAGGGCCGGACCGACGATGCGATCGCGCAATGGCAGAAGGCGCTTGCGACCCAGCCCAACGACGCAGGCTTTCCACACTGCTCTGGGCAACGCGTTCCTTAAAAGAGGATTACAGAAAGATGCAATCGCAGGAGCATGAGCATGCGGCACGGATCTCCAGGCAGGATCCCATGGCTCGTCAACAATTTGGCCGTGGCTGCCTCGCGACCTCTTCCGATGCTTCAATTCGCGACGGCAATCTAGGGCAATGGAGCTTAGCCGAACAGGCAGTGCAGCTTTCCGAGCGGCCAAGGATGCCCACTATCTCCGGCAGTCTCGCGGCTGCTTATGCGTGAGACCGGGCGGTTTGCTTGAGGCGAAAGAAACTGCTCGACGGGCGTTGCAAGTAGCCCAAGCCCAGGGCAACTCACATCGCTCGCCAACGCGCTATCGGGATGAAATTGCGCTCCTACGAGCTCGGCCTTGCCGCACTACAAGTAAGCGAGTACGCATTCAAGAAGCGGCGTTTTACAAACTGCCAAGCGCACATGGGGAAGGAAACCGTACATCAGGCATTACGCAGCCGCGCAGATCTGTGCGTAGAGTACGCCGTCGGAATGCTCTAGCGCATTGCTGACCAATTCGACGAAGTGTTTCGACCTAAACCGACCAGCCTGATTAGCTGGCACTTGCAACAGTCGCTTCTTGAGCGTTATGCGCCAATCATTTATGATACGGCAAGCCCAAGTCGTAGCGCGATTTCGTTCCGGAGAGCGTTAAGCCAAAGTGGCAGTTCCCTTGGCTGTCGGCCGCCTGCAACGCCCGTTGCAGCCGTTTTTCTTAGCCTCAGCAAAGCGACCGGCCTCAGCGTATGCCGCAGCCAGGATGCGTAGAACAATCGCAGCGATTTTCGCTCCGAGAGCTTTCAGATTCTGCGCGCTCGGCCAAAAGAACGGCCTCTGATCCATTTCTGAGCGATGGGTCGGCAGCCGTCGCCAGCAGCCATGCCAGATTGCTCTGGGCAGCTACGTTATCGGGCGCAATCCGAAGCGCATCCTGTACTGCGTAATTGCATCTCGGACGCGGCCTTTGCAAGGAACACGCTTCCCAGGTTTGCGCGAGCATCCGCGTTCTCCGGGCTCAACTCGAGGACTTTTTGATAATGAGCGATCGCCTCATCCGTCCGACCCTGTTCGAGACAAAGCGCTCGCAAGGTTATGCTGAGCCTCAAGCCTGATTTGGCGATACCGCGAGGCAGGCTGAGTAATGAGCGATGGCACCATCTAAATCACCGTTGGAAAGAAGCGCGCTTGCCAGATTGCAAGAGGCATCCGGCGTAATCTGGCCGGATTGCGAGCGCCTTCTGGATAATGAGACAATCGCGCTCATCTACACGCCCGCTCGCAAAAAGCGTAGCGCCAAGATTGTTGTGGGCTTCTGCATCAGCAGGATTTATTTCCAGTGCTTTCTCGTAATGAGTAACAGCTTCGTCGAGCTGGCCTTTCTGTGCAAGAAGCCGGCCTAGATTGTAATGCGCTTCCGCATAACCTGGCCACAGCTCAATCGCCTCGCGATAATGAGCTAATCGCCCCATCAGTGTCGCCCTGTTCGTTGAGAGTGATGCCCAAATTGTAATGCGCCATCCAGCAACCGGGATTCCTTGTCAGCGTCGCTGTAGTACAGGGTGACAAGATTGTGGTAAACGGCGGTTTGTCGCCATGTCAGAACAACCAAGCAACAGAAGGCACGTTCCCGCGGTTGCCAGAAGCAGAAGCGATTTCGATTCTAACCGCGGCGACGTTACCTGAAAATTGTAGGGCGTCTGTGTCAGATCGCGGCGGAGTCGCGATGCGCCGCGATGCGAGCGACATGACGAGCGCCCGAGCGAAGCGAGCGACTCAACCAGCGTTACGATGCCTGCGCCAGCTAATGCCCAGCGGTCCCATGCTCGCCAGATATTGAAAATGATCGCTCACAAACGAGTAGCGAAAGAAATAGACGCTGAAAAATCCAAGCACGGGAAACAGCGAAACCACATAGTATGCCGCGGCAAAGAATACGGCGCGGCTCCATTTTGCGCGGTTCAACCACAAGGCAAGCAACCCAGCTAATGCCGCGAGGAGCGGCAAATAGGCTATCAGTTGCGAGGAATCAATTTTCCATCGTGGATAAATGAAAGATCAGCGGATGCGGCCATGCCAGTTTCGCCAACGTAAAACCAGATCGCGCGCCCCGCGATGATAAGCCGTTCCGGCCAGGTCTGCGCCCATTCAGCGCCAATTGCGCCAGCATGGAACTTCTGTTCGAAGATCGTCCAGAGCGCTGGCGAGCGCGGATATTAACACAAACGGCGCAAGCGCCGCGAACATCACGCCAGCTGGATCCGTCCTGTTCGCCACCAGATACAGAGGACAAGCGACCACAGGCAACATGACCACAGAAGGCTTGCTTAGGGTCGCCGAGCGAAAAAGACGAGCGCCAAAGCAAACATCAAGGAGCGGCGGTCTCCAACTGCCGCCGAGACGCTGTCGGATCCTCTGTGACCCTGATCCGTGTTATCGCGCGTATCTGTGGATTGCTGCTTCCCATTTCAAAAACAGAAGATCGACAACAGATAAAAGAAGCCCGATTGCGTGTTTTTCAGCTCGGTTACCCAGGCGACTGATTGGACCATCACCGGATGCAAAGCCCATAGCGCCGCTCCCAGCCAAGCGCCGCGAACATTTAGTTGTCGCAAGACCTGCCAGAGCAAAACAGCTGATCCGGCGTGCAAAAACACATTCAGAAGGTGGTATGGCCAGGGCGAAAGGCCGGCGAACTTGTGCAGAGTCCAAAAGTCGTCAAGCACCAGCGGGTAGTAGACCGCCCGCGCGCTGGTCCAAACTTCTTTCAATCCCAGCGGACCAACGATGCAGGGGTTTCGAGTCAGATGCGATTCGTCGTGCCCAAATGAATCCGGCATTAAAGACTCGTGGCATATGCGATGAAAACCAGGGCGATTAAAAGAAACCTCAAAGCCAGTCTCGCTGCCAAGTAACTGCCGCATTCGTAGGGCGGCTTCGTGAGTGGTTTCGCTCGTTCGCCGAAAGCGTGACGCGTCCAACGGACATCGAGTTTAGCTCATTTCACTCGCTACAGAGCATTGCTGACGAAACGGAATCCGACCCACCTTTTTCGTAGCTCTCCCCAGGCGAGGTGGGCCCTGCATGCGCTTGCCCAGAAGGCGCGACGGTGTACCGTTTCCCGACACGCGGCGGACGCCCGCAGGGCTACGGAAAACAAAACGGCCGGGCCCTGTAAGGAGCCCGGCCGCTGTGAATCTGTCCCAGTTTTAGGGCTCTTGTAAGCGCTTTTTCAAGCCGATGCCCAGAACCGGCCTTTGATGGTGGTCAGCGTTTCGTCGTAGCCGTTCTCAAAGTTGCCAGCCACAAACGGTGGATCTTCGTCGATCACGTTCTGCATACCGAGCGTGACCGTGGTGTTGTTGAGCCACCATTTCCAGTTGCTGCAGCCATACTCAGCCGTGGACACCGGGACGACATTCTTTTCCTTGCCATCCTTCATCTTCACGTTCTTGCCGCCATCCTTGGCATAGCCAGGCACCTCCGCCGGCGCAGGCGCCGGGTAGTTAAACGTATAGTTCAGGATCAGGTCGAGCGTGGTCCAATCACGTGATTTTCCGCGCATGTGCACGTCAAAGCCAGCAGTTCCAGCTGCGATAGTGTCCAGTTCTGTCGGGACCGTTCTCGGCGTCTGGGGTACGTTCGCGCCGTCATAAGTGCCCACGAGATCGATATTGTCATCTTCATACTGGCCGATCCAGTGAACGACCGCGCCAACATCGAGACCACCCATCCATGTGTCAGCCGGGCCATCGTAGAAGATACTGAAGTTGGCGCGATTTCGCGGCAGCGAACTGGTCAGAGCTGAATGACGTTGATAAGAACTCACCAGCGATACCGAACGCTGTCGTGCCGGGATCAGGCTGGAGCTACAGCCCGTGACAGCCAGGTGCCGTTGATCGTGGTGGTCAGTCTACCCCAATCGCCGTGGCCGAAGATCGTCGAATCCAGGATATAGATCGCTTCGTAGTCGAGACCTTCGAAGATCGCACCAGAAAGGTTTTGGTTCGGGTCAATGACCGAGGTGTGACTGGCCCCGGCTCGCCAGTCGGGAATGCCAGCACTACGGATCCCGACCGTTGCAGCTCAGAGTCGGTGACGCGCGTAATAGTTGTTGATAATGAACTGCGCGCCGAGGGTCGACACGATGTCGCGCATGTCGATGTGCCACCAATCCGCGCTTAGCTGTCAAGCCCTTGATCCATTTCGGGCTGTAAACGATCCCGTAGGTCCATTCGTAGGCCAGTTTCCGGGTGCAGGAAGGGATTTCCAGAAATGCGTTCCTCGATCTGCGGTCTCAGTCTGAGACGAGAAATGGATCGACCACCAGCGGGAAGCTCTGCGCGCCCGCAGGATTGAAGCTTCGAGCACTGTAGGCGCGTGAAACGCTTCAGTGTAACTACCACGCAGGGTCACCGCTCCGATATACTTGGGATCAAGCGGCTGCCAGCGCACAGATACCTTTGGCTTCTGCGCGTTATACGTGGTGTGCGCCGCGGCGTGATCGCAGACTTAGCACCGCAGAAGTGTTCTGGCTGAACCACTGTTCGCGCTCGGCGAAGTCAACTTCGAAGCTGTAGAAGCCGGGGAAGTTCCATGTCGGACTGGTGAACGGCACCCGCACTTCCTCGTAAATCGACCAAACATCCCGGTTCACCCTCGCGCCTTCACGGTCGGTTGAGCCGATTGATCTGGAACGTCGTGTTAAGCGAGTCCGGGCTGCGGGTCCACCTCTCACCGTAATACTCGCCGCCGATCGCAAATGAGACCGGCCCGGCAGGCAGATTAAACAGGTCGCCGTTAAACGTTGCGTAAGCCAATGGCAGCTCACAGGTGGCGCTGTTATGCAGGTTAACATAAACCTGGGCTCCTTGCCGCATTCGAGTTGGAGCCGAAGCTGGCCAAAAAAGGATTAAAGGCCGTGGCTGGGTTCGTATCCAGCAACGCGTCGCGCAGACCGGGCTGGCTGACGTCACCTATGGACAAGTCCTCACCCTCGTTGCGAGCGTAACGGAAACCCAGTTTCCCAGTTCCACGTCTTGAAATAATCGCCAAATTCTCCCATCTCGCCTTTCAGCCCCACGTCGAACAAGTAATCCCAGTAGGTAAACTTTCGAGCTCTCGTCGCCGGTGTCGTTAATGGCGCGAAACCGGACGCCAGTAGTCACAGGGCACCAGATTCGCCGCTAGGCGATATCCACGGTCGCGTCCGCTACCGTGAACGGATTAAACGGCATTTTGAATTGGCACACTAATGCCACCCGAGCTACCACTGAACCCAACGGCCTGCCCAGGGTTCTTAAACGGGTCAGGCAGGAACGGCAGCAGCCGCCAGGGATGCATCGAAAAACGACCGCGCCACCTTGAAATCGGCAAATATGGTCAGGTATTTGTCGCACAGATCGCGGGTGAACGAACCGTAGACCACCTGGCGATCTGCCGGCGGCAGCGCTGGCGTGAAAGCGGCGAAGTTAAAGGCAACGTAGTTCCCATCGCCCGAGGCGTGCCCGAATTGTGCAATGCCAGTGGACCGCACCCTGGACTGGTATAAAATGGAGAGGTCGTGGCGTTAGGAGCCGAATGCGGCGTCGGCGAGTTCGTCGCTGAAAAACAGACTGGGGATCAGCCGGACGTGCCTTGCACTCGGCCCGGGAAATTGCCACTGCGAATGTCGAATCCTCCAAATCGGAACAACATTCGCGTTGCTGGAGATGTCGCGGTCGCGGCTGAACAGGCCACCGGTGCGCTGGTAGAAATCGGCAATGACAACGATGTCGGTCTTGTCATCGCCCGTGCCGGCTTTCAACCACGCTTCCCATTCACCCATGTCGTTGGACGCTCCCATGTTTGTGTTTCCGTAAGTGCCACCGATCTCCAAGCCACGGAATTTGTGGATCAGGAAGAAGTTGACCACACCAGCCACCGCATCGGCTCCGTACACAGCCGAGGCGCCGTCCTTCAGGATATCGATGTGATCGATCATGGAGAAGGGAATCAGCTGGATGTCGTAGCCGCCGAACAGTGCAGCCTGCGCGATGCGTTTGCCATCGATCAGGATCAGAGTCTCTTTTGGCAACAGACCCGCGCAGGTTCGAGTTGCACCGTGCCGTCGCCGCCATTGGCAATGTTCTGGTTAACCGTGCCGCCCGCCTCTTGCGGGATAAAGGTCGTTAGGTCGCGTGGCGTTGCGGATACCCAGCTTCTCGATGTCTTGCGGCCGGTAGGTGTCCACCGGGTTCGGGCCGGTCTCTTCCGCCGTGGGAATGTTCGAACCGGTCACGATCACGCGCTCGACCTCAGCCGAAGGCGCTGGCGCGCCGGGTTGGCTGGAACGGCCGGAGCCGGCAACTGAGCGGATGCGCTTGATGCAAAAATTAGAGGAAATCCCACGGCCGCCACAAAGACGGCACCAAGGAATCCGAGTTTATTTAGCACGTTTTTAGTCATTAGTTTCTCCATTAGTTTGGTTAGGTTTTGGCACGGCTTATTAAATCTCTGCAGCGCTGACAAGCTTTTTTTTCACTTTTTTCAAAGTTTTTTTGAACGGCCTTCCGGACATACTTTGTCGCGCCAACCCCCTCGTTTAATGGAACGCGTCAGGGGCTGGCAAGCTTTTTTCGACTTTTTCTAAAGTTTTTGAGCGGCCGAAACCAGTGAATTCACATGCCAATCGCACTGATTACTCGATGATTTTTGCCATGGATCGAATCGTGTCAATTGGACCGCAGAGATCAGCAATTCGAAATCTGATTTCAACGAATACTTGACGATTCGGACGTCGAAACTCATGTTGCGTCGTTCGATTCGTGATCTGAATTCAGCGACTTGCAGTTTCTCATCCGTCGATCTTCTGTATCCGTTGTCAGATTCCGTGGTTGCTGATCATTCACGGTTAGCCGGCGGATGAAATCCGAACTCGCTCTGCAATTTCCCCACAGCCAATCGACGAAACTATTCTTCTCGATCGCGGCAGCATTGTGTGGCGGCGAGCGCTTCCGCTTTGTCCACGCTCGCCGTTCAAACAATAGAGATAGGTAAGCAGATACGTGTCGTCGAGACTAAACGAGCCGCGAGCTTTCGTCCTCCAGCAGACTGAATCGCGCCGTCGATGTCCCGTCGCGCGAGCGCCCCGCGACCAGATCCGGCATGGTTTCCGAGCGGAGGCGGCTGCGACTTTTTTCGCTACATCGCTCGGCGATTGACAGCCGCAGCCCGTCACTTCCAAGCACTTCCGGGACCGGTATCCGCAAGCGCGAACTGGCGCAGATAAAGGTCCAGCTCGGCCAGCTTGTTGCTTCCGACTTGTTTCGGAAAGGTATCGCATCGCGCGAATGGCGAAGAATGATTTCAGCGATCTACGTTAGCGTCTCCGGCCAAATGCGGTTGATCGATCGGCGACCAAACAAAACGGTAAACGGCGGACGATGCGTCCATATAAGTGGCAGCGAAACGGAAGTTCGCCCTTCATTCGCACGGCTCATCCGTCAGCCGTTTGGGGTAATTATCCGTCAGCGGCGCTACGTCCCGCGTGATGCGATCGATTTCCTCGCCGTCCATCAAAAACAACGCGCGCCAATTGTTGGGGAACTTCGACGCCGATCCGTCTCAAGTCCTGGCCGGCTAGCCGGCTCGCTCCACAACCGCCGGACCTCTCTTCGCTAACGCCACGTCCTGGTCCCTTGATACCCATCATGATCCACTGCTCGATCTGGCGTTGGCCCAGACTGATGCGTTGGAAAATGCATTGTGAAACGCTCGAAGAATTGCTTTCGCCTCTTCCACCTTCAGCTGGTTAATCGGCAACCAGAATGGTGAGCGATTCCGCCCTCTTTCAGCCGATCCTTCATGAGCGAGAAAAATTCCTCGGAATAAAGATTGACCGAACCGGCGACTTTCGGCGGAGGCGGTTCACCCGGAAATTATGTCGTATTGCTGCGGGCTCGCCTGGAGGAAGAACCGTCCGTCCTGCACAATTGCGTGCACGCGCGGATCGCGCAGCGGGTTGGAGTAAGTTGATGCCTGAATAGAAATCGGCGAGATCGGAAGACCTCTTTCGAAATGTCCACCACATCCATTCGTTTGACGTTCGGCCCGTGGAGAAGCGCATCTGCGGTGACTCCGCACCCATAACAGATAGCAGAGACATCTTCCGCTTCCGGACGAAGAGCCAGAGGAAGATAGCGCGAACAACTCTCATATAACGTTGATTGCGCGGATTTGTAGCCGACATCGAAAACGCGTTGGTCAGCAACCGGTAGTAATACGGTTCTCCAAAAAGATCGCCTCGCAGCAGCTGATAGGTGTCCGAAGTGCCCTCGATTCTTTTCACAACGCGCGCAAGCACGTTGCCGTGTTCATCGATCTCGTAAGGACGACTCGCATGTGCGAAAGTGCGCTTCGACGCGCGATGATACGGAAAAATTGCGATGAGAAGAATCACCGCCGCGTAAAGCGCGAGCCATTATCAAATCCGATTGGCCGCCGAATCGACCAAGCACTTCGCTCGCGTCGCGAGAAGCGCGGCCAGCAATGCGTAAGCCGCAGCGCATAAGTACGAGGCTCCACTGAAAGCCGATGCCGGGCAGCAAGCAGGAAACTTGCAAGAAGCGGACCGGTCGCCGCCCCTGCTGTGTTGAACAACAGTCTGATTCCGGTGCTGTTCATGCGATTTTCCACTGCTGGCCTGAACAGACGCCGCGATGGATCGGGAACAAGATTCCCGATAGAAACGCAGACTGGGAACATCAAAGCTATGGCACAGAAGCGCGATCTGGTGCCAGGAAGCGAGACTAAAAGCACCAGCGGGCGTTCTTACTGTCTCGCCCGGAAAGAACAGATATGACAAAAGCACTGCAATCGCCGCCAGCAGCAACAGGACAGGAAGGAGATCTGATTCGCATGCTGGTGCTTCGAGCGCCGATGCGGTAATCGCGACTCCGCCGCGAACGGCCGCCGAAGCCCAATTCCTGCCAGCACAATCGCAAGCATCATAGCGAATGCCGTAGGCGATGAAACAACATACAAGTCGCAGAAATCGGAACCAAATCACTTCCAGCGCACAGAAGAATGCAGCCCGTCCCAAAGCTGACGAGAAGCAAACGCCACGGCAGCCGATATCTCACATCCAAGCGCAGCGGAAACGTTCGCTGCAAGAGACTCGCTAGTCTCTCCGCCAATTTCTGCCACGAACAAGGCGCCTACGTTGCAGCGATGCAAACTCGCCACAGCTGCAGCCAAACTCGTGCCTCGAAGGCCAAGCGCCGCGATGAGATAACCTTCACCGAGCACAGCGCCAGCCACCGCGCCTAACGTGTTCGAGCCATACAGAAAACCAATCGCGCGCCCAAAATTGGTTTGCCGCAACATTGATCTTCGATCAACACCGGCAGCGTCAGGCCCATCGCCGTTGTCGGCATCGGCAGAATCAGGAAAGACACAACGAACCGCAGTCCAAGAAGCGCGGGCTGATAATTCCAGAGCATTTGCCACACGAGGTCGCAACAATTCGCCCAGCAGCCGGAAGACCAAAAACGATTGTGCAACCAAGCAGAGCGACGAGCACCTCCAGCAAGGCGTAAAGATGATAGCGGCCGCCATCGCCGAATTCTCGATGACGCGGCGATCGCGTTTCCCAGCGCCAGGCCGGCCATGAAACTGGAAAGGATCAACGCCGCCGCCCAGACCGAGTTGCCAAATGCGAGGCCGCTGAGCCGCAACCAAAGCGTTTCGAATATGAGCGCGCCAATCCCGGACAGAAAGAGAATGGCAGAGAAATAGCAACAGGCGACCCGTGCGTTTTGTAGCCGCCCGCTGGTCGAGGCACTCGTTGCGCGATCCGAACGCGGCGGCACAGCGCCGTGATACATGCTCCGCCATGCGATGAGGACCGGCTGGGACCTATTCATCATCGCGAAAACGAGAGGCAATCCTCAGAACAATAGCGCCCGCGATCCCGGCCAGAAGCGACCCGGCGAGAATACCTGACTTTGCCGCGTTAACTGGCCCAGTCTCATCGAACGCAAGCATAGCGATAAACAGCGACATGGTAAAACCGATCCCCGCCAGGCAGGCGTAACTGAGCAGTGACGTCCACCCAACGCCACCAGGAAGCTGACCGATTCCGGATTTGACCGCGCCAAGCGCTGCCGCGGTAATGCCGAGCGGTTTACCAACAACGAGCCCGAGAGAATACGCCAACTGTGACTCCGGCATGCTCGAAACGGGCCACCAATCCTCACACCGGCATTGGCGAATGCGAACAGCGGCATCACGACGAACGCAGAGAAGTTGTGAAGCGCGTGTTCGAGACGTAAAATCGGCGCGGTCACAGCTTTGCTCGCATGCTCGATCGCGAAGACGGCTTCCTGCTGTCCCTTGCTGGTCAAGACACGAGAATCACCGCCTCTCAGTGCGATCGAATCGGTCCAAAAGTCCCGCGCCTTGCGCGAGAATTCCACCGCATTGATCCGCGTCTGAGTGGGAATCGTAAAGGCCAGCGCCACGCCGGCAACCGTGGCGTGCACACCGGATTCGTGCACGAAATACCAGAGAGCAATTCCTCGCCAGCAAATATGGCCACAAGCGGCGGACCCCCATGGCATTTAAGCCCGATCAAGACAACTGAACGATGAAGGCTGCCGCGATCAGCGCGCTCCATGCGAGCGCGTGCGAATAGAAAATTGCGATAACGAGAACCGCTCCCATATCGTCAACGATCGCGAGCGCGGCAGAGAAATACCCTGGCGCCAGCCGGTGCATGTGGAGCAATCAAAGCGAGTGCTCCAAGAGCAAAAGCGATATCCGTCGCCATCGGGATGCCCCAGCCCCGGCGCGTTCGGCCCCGCTCATGTTGCACATCCCAGTAGACCGCAGCCGGGACAATCATGCCCGCCGATCGCGCACCGCAATTGGAAGAGCGGCTTTCCTTACCGACGCCAGTTCGCCGACGATTAACTCACGTTTGATCTCAAGGCCGACTCAACAAAAAAACACCGCCATCAGCCCATCGTTGATCCACTGATGCAGCGTCAGCGACAGCGAGTGTTCTGTGATTCCAAATGTTAATCGGATCTGCCAAAGGCGTTCGTATGCTTCGGCCAGCGGTGAATTGGCCAGCACCAGCGCCGCTATTCCGAACAGCAGCAGGACTGACCCACCAGCCGTCTCCCGTCCGGAAAACGCTGAAATATGGTTGGCTGGACCTTGTTGCTAACCACGAATGCGTTTCGCCACGTTAAATCGTTAAAATCGTAAATCCGATGTAACCGTGTAACTATCTAGCGAATCACGCTCTACACCTTATCATCATGTTCACCGGTTTGATTGAAGAAGTCGGCAGTGTAATCGCGGTCGGTGCAAGTAAAAAACGGCAATCAATTGAAAACTGCCGCGCCAGCGCGTCGCGAAAAAGGATACGGCGCGGCGATAGTTTGGCCGTTAATGGTTGTTGCCTCACACTAAGTTCGCACCGCGGCGAGGAGTTGGTTTTCGATCTCTTGGACGAGACGATCGCTCGCAACAAATCTGAAAAACGCTGCGGCGGAAGCAGCCTGTAAATCTTGAGCGCGCCGTTGCTGGGACGGAGCGTTTTGGGGGACATTTCGTTCAAGGACACATCGATTGTGTCTCACCCGTCATCGCCTATCAGAAAAAGCGGCAGATTTTCGATTGGAAATCGAGTTGCCAAAGGCGTTCGCCCATTATGTCGCGTGCAAGGGCTCGATTGCAGTGAATGGAATCAGTCTTACCGTCGCCGAAGTTCTTCGAAAAGGCTTCGTCGTGTGGATTATCCCTTACACGAAGGCGCATACTAATTCTGGACCGGGTCCAAGTGGGCGATCCGATGAATCTCGAGTTCGATATTCTCGCCAGCTACGTTGAAAGAATGCTCGGCTTCGCGGCGTTAAAATCGCTAAAACGTTGAACCGTTGAATCGTGGACCTCGATGTAAACATTTAACGAATCACGGTCTCGGTTCGTGTCGATTCGTGCTTGAACCTTCTCCAACCGCCCCTAGTTCCGGGAAGCATCGCCGCCGGCGACCCCGGGTGGTGGGCGTCATCACGTCGCCCGCGGAGCTCGATTTCGCTCATTCGAATGAACGAGCCACCGGATTTGTTTGAACTTCGGCTGGATCGACTTGTGCGCGTGATCGACCGGGCTGGAGAACAAGATCTCCAAGTTGCGAGCGCCGCTCGTCATCACCGCGCGACATCCGATGGAAGGCGGGCGCGAATCGATTATCGCCGTTGCAACGACACAATCTACTCGCTCGATTCTTATCCCGAGCCCGTTATATCGATGTCGAACTACGCTCCGCACCTGCTTTTCGCTTCGCTGCTTCAGCTCGGCTCGAAGGCAAAACGTGCGGCGCATCATTTCAGTTCATCACCTGAAGAGCACACCGTCTCCCAGCCGGTTGCGAGCTCAAGCGCGCGCGGCAAAAACGTATGGCGCGGACTTTTTCAAAGTGGCGACACGCACCGACACTCCGACGCAACTGACGCGCGCTTGATCGATTTCGCCGCGGCCGAAGGACGTTGACATTGCAGTGAGCGCGATGGGAATTGGCAGACTGGGCGCGAGCTTCGCGCGTACTCTCGCCTGTTGTGGATCGGCCCTCGTGTCATGGTGTCACTCGGCCGAAGCGACATCGAGGGCCAAATGTCGCTTGATCAGGTTCGCGCGTTCGAGCTTCGCTGCGTTGAAGCGTTAAACCGTTACACCGTTGAATCGGCAGCATTGTAGTCGCCGCCTTAACGGTTCAACGACTTTAACGAATTACGATCCGCTCTCGCTTGCTCTTTCTCCAACGCATATATCGCATAAAAAAAGAAAACGTGCCATGTCCTCATCTGTATACATCTCCCAAAACAAGTGCCAGTTATGCCGTTGCCTGGCGCCCTGCTTTTTCCGCATGCGCTGCTGCCCGCTTCATATCTTTGAGCCGCGCTATCGCGAGATGCTAGTGCACGCCCTCGCCCATCACCGCATGTTTTGCGTCGCACTGCTCAAACCGCATTTGCGTGGAATGGAATTCGACCGCCGACTTCTTCCAAATCGCAACGGTTGGTCTCATTCGCGCATGCGTCGAACGGAAGCGACGGCACATCGAACCTGATTCTGCAGGGACTGAGCGCGTCAGATTCAGCGCTTTCCAGCAGGAAGCGCCATTCCCGATTGCAACGATTGAGTCGCTCGAACCGACTCCGCCACGTCTGTGGAAACCGAAGCGCTGGCCGCGAAAGTGCTGGAACTTTATTCGAACCTCAAAGGGGACGGACTGCGGCAGCTTCCCCCAAAGTAGACCGGTATCTTTCCGATTTGAGCGACCCGGAATTGCTCGCTGATCTCGTCGCCTCAACATTTGTGAGCGATCCTTCCGTCGTCAACGCGTCCTCGGAAGAACTCTCTATTAATAAACGGCTTGCGGCTGGTGATTCAGTATCTTCGGGAAGAAAACGGAAGCGCGGCTGCGTAGGCAGCGGCGTATTGACTCTCAATCGCCCGCTCCATGCCGTGATCACTCGCGTCGCGGCGCTTACAGTGAACTGCCTCTGCCTTGGCAATCCGCGCGTGTTCTTCCATCAAATATCGGTCCGTCATTCCCGCGATGTAATCGCATACCGTGCGATGCAATCCTCGGTCTCAATTCGTTTCGCTGCCGTCTCACCCAGTTTGTCAGGATCGGCCAGGTATACCTGGAAAACCTGCCGCAGCATTTCGCATGCGCGCCGATTCACGCCGGAAACGCGCGGATTATAATAAACGTTCTGGCACAGGAATTTTCGCAAATCGCGATTCGCTTGAAACAAATCATCGCTATAACGAATCAGGGGCGCTGGCTGCTGGCGCGCTTCGTCTGCACTCTGACGCCGGCATCTGCAATGGATTTTGCGCTGGTCGAAACCAGATCGCGCACTTCCGTGTCGATAATGTCTCGAATGATTAGCTTGTGCAGTTCCGGCTCTCGAGCGTCAGGGTAGCGTGCCAGCACAGCGCCGCAGGCTTCGCCGCCAGACCTCGTTTTTCTCCAGTTGTGCCGCGTCGAGGATTTCAAAATCGACCGCGTCATCCAGGTCATGGCTGTAATAAGTGATCTCGTCTGCCAGATCCGCGACCTGCGCCTCCAGCGATGGGCAACGATAGCTTTGTAAAGCAGTAGGTGCCTGCGGTCCCGTCACGTCTTCCATCTCATGAAATGCTCCGTGTTTCCGCAAGGCCCTCGCGCACTTCAAATGTCAGGTTCAGACCCGGAAAATTTGGATAAGGGTCTTCAAGGAGCTCCACTACTCGCACACTCTGGCGGTTGTGATCGAAGCCGCCATGGTCGCGCATGCATTCAGCCAGCATCTCTTCGCCCGAATGTCCAAAAGGCGCGTGTCCCAGATCGTGCGCGAGCGCGATCGCTTCGGCGAGATCTTCATTCAGACGTAATGCGCGAGCAATCGTGCGGCTAATGGACGCTACCTCAATGGAATGCGTCAGGCGGGTGCGCAGGTGGTCCCCGGTGCCATTCAAAAGACCTGGGTCTTATACTCCATCCGGCGAAACGCGCGTGAATGAATGATCCGCGCCCGGTCGCGTTGGAATTCAGTGCGAAACGCATGGCCCGGCTCCGAATATTGCCGGCCGCGCGAGTCGCCGGACTTTTCCGCAAACGGCGCAAGCACAGCGCGCTCACTGGCCTCCATTTCCTCGCGTGTCTTTGAGAGAAAGGCAGCGCAGGCGATGCGTCTGAGGTTCAGGAGAATGCTTAGTCACAATTGATTCCCAATCTTATTTGTCGATCTTAGCTGAAACCTCAAATCCAGATATGGCCAAGAAAGCTCGTCGCAAGAAACAGGTCACGCCCGAGCGGTTTGATGGAACTGAGCTTCGCTTACGCGCCGCCGTTGATCATCAGCGCCGCAGCGCGGCAACAAGGTTTTCGATACGCTGGAAAACAGCGCCAAAACCGCGGAGGAAGTGGCGAAAGAAGACCGGTGCTTCGCCGCGCGCTCTGACGAATTCTGATGAACGCGCTCGTCGGTCTCGATCTTCTGAAGAAAGATCGACGGGGCAGATATTCGCTCACACCAGAAAGCGCTGCCTTTCTTATCAGCAGCAAGCCGGGAACCCACGCGGGGTTTTTGGCACGATTGCGCCACAGCTCATTTCCAGATGGCTGCGCCTGACTGACATCGTCCGCGAAGGCCGTCCAGCGGTGGCGGTGAATCAAGAAACCGAAGGCACCGAATTTTTCAGTCAGCTCGTGGAAAACATTATCCCAATGAGTTATCCGCTGCGCAAAAGCTCGGAGATCATTTGAAGATCGCGAAGACGAAGAAGGAGATTCGCGTGCTCGATCTCGCCGCTGGTTCCGGCATTTGGGGAATTGCGCTCGCCCAGAAATCTCCGCGCGTCCGCGTGAGCGCAGTCGATTGGACGGGAATGATCCCAACAACGAAACGGATTACCGAAAAATACGGCGTCGTGCGATCGCTTCAATTTCGTGGAAGGCGATTTGTTGGAAGCAAACTTCGGCACCGGGTACGATGTCGCGATACTCGGACATATTTTGCACAGCGAAGGCGAAAATCGCAGCCGCCAATTGCTCAAGAAAACTTTCCGCGCGCTAAAATCCGGCGGCGTCATCGCGATCGCCGAATGGCTGGTGAATGACCGAGCGCACCGAACCGCTACCCTCGCTCGATGTTTGCCAGTGCAAATGCTCGTCAACACCGAAAAAGGTGACACCTTCAGCTTCAATGAAATCAAAAGCTGGCTTCAAGACGCTGGATTTCAAGAAGGTGCGCAAGCTCGAAGCGCCAGGGCCTTCACCGCTCATTCTCGCGACAAAGCCTTAGCTGTCGATCTCACGGATTGGCCAGTCCGCGTCGAATCGGCTTCTCATCCGCGCGCTGAACCTGCTTTCATAGTGCCCGATGAAAGAGGTAAAAACGAAATCGGGCACTGCAAGACCAAGACGCGGTCGACTCGAAAAATGTTGAGGCACATCATGCCCATATAGGCAAACCCGCACTTCGCAGCGAAGCGTTCGCCAGGGCGCTGATCGATGCGAAATCGTGCCTCGATGATCGCGAAAGTCTGCAAACGCCTGTTCAACGAAGCAGCGAGAAAGGCGGCCGTCGTGCCGAAGGAACCTTTAAAGAGTAGCTGGCCTTATCTTCAGACCAATGCTGCGTTTGGTCCGCGCGCATCATCGCGGCGAATACGATCAGGTTCCGCATGACGCGCTCTTGTGGATCGTTGCGGCTCTCAATTACCTGGTCGATCCGTTCGATTTAATTCCCGACAAGACACCGTTCCTCGGCTTCGTCGACGACGCAACCGTTGATCGAGTTTGTGGTACAGATAGAACCCGGCAAACGCTGGACGATTTCATGACCTGGGAAACAGCGCGCGCGATAGCGCCTCGGATCGCTGGCCGATCACGTCGCAAGTCCAGCCGTAGCTACGCGTGGGCACTCGCGTTCCGACAAGATCGCTAACACTTCAAACCAACAATAGCGCCGGATTCTCCAGCAGATGGCGAAGCTCTGTTCAGATATTCGGCGCCGAGAGCGCCGTCGATCACGCGATGATCGCAACTCATCGTAATCGACATGCGATGGCCGACGACGATTTGGTCGCAGTCGTCAATCACCGGGACTTTTGTGATCCTGCCGATCGGCAAGAATGAAACCCTGCGGCGGATTGATAACCGCGGAGAAACTGTCGATCCCCATGCCGCCAAGATTTGAAACGGTGAATGTGCCGCCCTGAAATTCTTCCGGCTTCATCCGCTTGTTGCGCGCGCGATGCGCCAAATCTTTGGCCAGTCTCGCTGATCTCGCGCAGCGATTTGTCTTGAGCGGCGCGGATGACCGGCGTCAGCAGCCCGTCTTCAATCGCGACGGCAATGCCAAGATCGACATCGGCGCACTGGACGATCGCGTCGCCATCGAACGAAGCGTTCACTCGCGGAACCTTGACCGCGGCTTGCACGCCGCCTTCAAAACAAAATCGTTTACTGTGATTTTCGCAGCATCCGCGCCTTCGCCGGCCGACTTCAATTCCTCGCGCGCCTCCATGAGCGGCGCGGCGTCGATGTCGATGTTGAGATAAAAATGCGGAACCGGACCGAGGCTTTCGACGAGCCGTTGCGCGATGATTTTGCGCATTCCGGAAAGTTGAATGCGCGCGCTTTCGCCAGCTTTGACTGCCGCCGGAGCCGGAGGCGCTGGAGCAGCGGGTTTTGATTTCGCTGCGGCGCGCACGTCGGTCTCGGTCACACGACCCTCCGGCCCGGTGCCCTTCACACTGGAAAGATCGACACCGAGCTCGGCCGCAATTCGACGCGCGACCGGCGACGCTTTCACCCGCGCTTCTTCGGCCTTCTCGACTTTCGGCGCTGGCTTTTCAGGTTCAGCCGTTTCTTTTCGGCTTTCGCTGGCAGCCGCCTTTTCTCCTCTTCCTTCTTTTCGGCTTTCTTCGGCTTCTCTTCTTCGGTTCTTTTCCTTCTTCTCTGTGGCTTTTGGCTCTTCTTCTTTCTTCTCTTCTCTTTTTCCTTCTCCTCTTCTTTCGGCGCTTCCTCGCCTTCGCCGCCGATGAACGCAATCTTGTCCCCGACGTTTACCTTGCCGCCTTCTTCGACATAGATTTCGGTGAGGGTTCCATCCTCCGGCGATTCCCATTCCATTGTCGCCTTGTCGGTCTCAATCTCGGCGAGCACTTCGCCGGCCGAAACCTTGTCGCCCTTCTTTTTCTTCCACGCGACGAGCGTGCCCTCGGTCATCGTGTCGCTCAGTTTGGGCATTTGAATTTCAGGCATGGTGAAAGTTCGAGTTAAAGCGTTAAAGAGTTGAAGCGTTGCAACGGCGAAGCCTGTAACTGAAACTCTGAAACTGCTTCATGCGTAGCAAACCTGTCTTCACGGCCGCGATGAGTTTGTCCGCATTTGGGAGCACGGCTTTCTCGAGACGCTCGTTGTAGGGCATCGGTACATCTTCCTGTGATACGCGGAGGATCGGCGCGTCGAGCTCATCAAAAATGTTTTTCTGAATCCGGTAGCAAACTTCCGCACCGACACCGCAAAACGGATGGTCCTGTTCGACGATCACGACGCGATGCGTTTTTGCGACCGAATCGAAAATCGCCTTCTCATCCAGCGGTTTGATCGAGCGAAGATCGACAATCTCCGCGGAGATGTCTTCCTCCTCCAGCTGTGCCGCGACCTTGAGCGCCAGCGGAACGGTCTGCGCATAACAAATAATCGAGACATCGCTGCCTTCGCGTTTCACTTCCGCTTTGCCCGAGCGGAATGAGCAGCTCTTCATCCGGCGGCTCGACCATTCCCTTTGAGCTGTAGAGCAGTTCCGCTTCCAGAACCAGCACCGGGTTGTTGTCGCGCACGGCTGTTTTGAGCAATCCTTTCGCGTCGCGTGGCGTGGCCGGCGTGCAAACTTTCAGGCCCGGCACGCTGGCGTAAAAGTTCTCCGTGGCATGCGAATGCGTCGCGCCGAGTTGATGCGCGCGGTCCGTTCGGTCCGCGAAAGGTGATTGGGATATTAAATTGCCCGCCCGACATCGTGAACATGTTTGGGGCGTTGTTCACGACCTGGTCGAATGCCACGAGCGAAAAGCTGAACGTCATGAACTCAATGATCGGCCGCAAGCCGACCATCGCCGCGCCGACGCCCAGGCCGGCAAATCCGTTCTTCACTGATTGGAGTATCGATGATCCGTCGCGGCCCAAAGCGCTGAAGCAAACCCTGGCTGACTTTGTAAGCGCCCTGGTATTCGGCGACCTCTTCGCCCATCAGAAAAACATTCGGATCGCGCTCCAGTTCTTCCGCGAGCGCTTCGTTGAGCGCCTGACGATAAGTGATTTCTCTCACGGCTAATTCGTACTGGAGATGGCGCGCCTGCGCGCTCCGCCGCTGTTCCCGGGCCGGGGCGGCCCGGCTCCATCGCTCCATCGGCATAGGTATAATCGTAAAGCTTGTCGAGCGGCGGCTGCGGACTTTTCTCGGCGAACTTTACGGCGGCCAGCACCGTTTCTTTCGCCCGTTTGTCGAGCAGATCGAATTGTTCGTTCGTCAATTTTCCCTCGCGCGTGAGCTGCGCACGCAAACGCGTGATCGGATCGTCGAGCCGATATTTCTCCAGTTCCTGCTTCGTCCGGTAACTTGCCGGGTCCGACATCGAGTGGCCGCGATAGCGATAGGTGCGCATTTCCAGGAACGCCGGATGCGGCTCCTTCCGGATGGAATCCACAATCTCGGCAACCTTGTCGCGGACTTCGCGAAAGTTCATTCCATCGACGATTTCTCCGGGAATGTCGTAGCCTTCCGCGCGATCGACAATTTGCTTGAGCGAGGTCGATCGCTTCACGGAAGTGCCCATGGCGAAGAGGTTGTTTTCGCAAATGAAAACGATCGGCAATTTATAAAGAGCGGCCAGATTCAGCGCTTCGTGGAAAGCGCCTTGATTGATCGCGCCGTCACCGAAGAAGCAGAGCGTGACGCGATCTTCGCCCGGTATTTGATGGCAAAGGCCATTCCAACCGCCAGCGGAACGTGGGCGCCGACAATGGCGTGACCGCCGTACATGTGATTTTTCCGGTCGAAGAAATGCATCGAGCCGCCCAAGCCGCGCGAACAGCCTGTTTCCTTTCCAAAAAGCTCCGCCATACATGCGTCCGCGCTCGTGCCGCGAGCAAGCGCGTGGGCATGATCGCGATAAGCGGTGATGATGTAGTCATCGTCGCGCACGGCAGCGATAGCGCCGGTCACAACCGCTTCCTGACCGATGTAAAGATGACAAAAACCGCCGATCTTCTGCGCTTGATACTGCTGGCTGGCGCGTTCCTCGAAACGCCGGATCAACAGCATCAGCGAGAGCATCTCGACTTCGTCGCGCTGCTCCACCGGCTGCATGACGGCTTACGCCGCGCGCGGAACACCGCGGCTCGGGCGCGCGAGCCCTCCGCGCTTCGGCCCAGGTTCATGCAAACAACAAAGAGCAGGGTGAACAGAGAGATCGCTGATGAGCGAATTGCGGAAGAACATCCAGCTGGGCGTCGCGCTGTAGCTGGGCAATCCCAGTCGTCAGCGCCTGAATGAGACCCGCCAAATTCTTTGCGTAGCCGGGATCGCTTAACCACGAAAACGCGTTTGTGACCGCGTAGAAAATCAGTCGATCCAACGATCGAAGCCGGCAGAAGCGTTTTCAGCGATGCTCGGTTCTGCAGGAGAAGCCCGAGCGCATCCAACGAGCGCCAAGCGCGACGTAGCGCAGAGAATTTGCGGATCGAGCAGCGGCGCGCCGTAACGAAAGTTAATTACCGCGTCGGAAATGAAAAGCGTGACGAGCGGCACCGAGAATTTGTATTTCTTCGGGAAGTAGGCCGCCGCTGCAGAGCGCAATTGCCGCCAGCGGCGTGAAATTAGAGCAGCCAGCTCGCGCCGGAATGAATCAAGAGGCCGGTCGTGATGCGATAGGCGACGCAGCCGAAGAATACGAGGAGAAGAGCGGGAATCATTCGCAGAGAATCTATCCGTCCGGCAGGATATGCAAAGAGCATTTAGCTGTGGCCGCGTCTCTGTGAGACGCTGCAGACTGCGGGCTGCAACACATCAGCGCCGCGCCGCCATAGCCAGCGGCGGCTACAAGTTACTTGGCGGCGGCCAACGCCTTATTGAGTCGCGCCTTGCGGCGATTGCGCAGCATTTTCGATGAATGATCCCGCGCTTGGCAGCTTTATCGATAGCCGAGATTAGCGCGCGAACTTGCTCCGGACTCGGCGTTTGCACGGAGCGCACTGTCTTCTGCATCGTTCGCAGACGCGTCACGACGCTGCGATTGCGCAAGCGATCGTTTCACTGTCTGGCGAGGCGCGTTTGGCGGCTGACTTCGTGTTTGCCATTGTAATAAAAAACTTATGGACCTGCACGCTCGCGAGCGCATTGCGATTGTCAACCCTGAAGGTTATTCCGCAGTCTGCGCTTCACGCGCCGGCGCGCAAGCGGCCTCATCCGTGCCAAGGACTGAAACGCTACAATCGCTTGTTCAGTTCAGGCTTCGCTTTTGGCCGCTGGAGCAGCAAGCTGCCCCACCCTTTCGCATTTGCTTCGACCGAGAGCGTAGCGCCGGAAGCTTGGAAGCAGAAATTGTCTGGTCCTTGGTTCTGAGGTTTTGCAGTCGCGGCTACGAAAGTATTAGCGGGTTGCGATCGCGGTGCCTTTGGCGACTTTCGGCAAGCGCTCGGGGATAATCTGCACGAGTGCGCCCGAGCGGGACGCGATCGTAAAGCGCGGCGACGTCGCTCGACTTCATTCGAATGCAGCCGTAGCTGGCAGGGCGACCGATGGTTTTCTCCTGCGGTGTGCCGTGAATGTAGATGCAACGCTGAAATGCATGCGCGTTTTGCGCTTCCAGTCCGCGCAACCAGATGATGCGTGTAGTCACTGGGTCGCGACCGGGAGCATTTGGCTGCAAGAATTTCACCGGTTAATCGCCGATTGTGGAAGACGGCGCCGACCGGTGCGTTGTCACCAATTTTTTTCGACGGCGAGATACCCAAGAGGAGTTGTCATTCGTCCCCAGGAATCGCCCAGACCGAACATGGACGTGGACACCGGATAAGTCGCCACTTTCCCGCCGTTCTGTACAAGCATCAGCTTCTGATCGCGCACGCTGATGATCAGCTGGCTGGAAGTATCGAGCGGTGTGATAGCGAAGGCAGAGCGCAGTCGAAATCAAACTGAAAATTACTGCCATGGGCCGAAGCATGCGCACCTTCTTACTCGACCAATTTGATTTTGTCACGCAGGAATTGCAGTCGCCCGCGCGCTGAGCTGCCAAAATTGATTTTCGACCAGCGACTGCCGAAGGAAGAGAGACAGACGTAAAGGAAACCGCCCTGGAACATCAGCAGGAACGGCACTGAGAGAAACTGGCCATGCGCGATCGCGAACATCACGAAGTACGTGAAATAGATCGCGAAAGCCAGTTCGGCCAGCGGAAGCGCTGATTTGAGCGGCCGGTATTTGCAGCTGCGCCACGCCTGCGACCTTGCGTTCGATGCCATACTTGGGCGTGCGCGTGAAATCGGATTTGTGATTGAAGAGCGCTTCCAGAACGGCTCGCGCGTTGTTGAGCGAGAGACCGATTCCCGAAGGCAAGCAGGCATGGCAGAAAGAGAATCTCTTTCATCCATGTGCGCGGATGCAGCTCGCGCTGGGCGCAAATATAAAAACCGCCACCGACACCGATGCCGCGAGGAAGATCGGAATATCGATCAGGAACGTACGCAGCCAGCCGCCTTGAGGCGCCCCGGACGGAGGGATGCAAAAGAACGCACAGACAAGCAAGCAGCAGGTAGGCAAAGTTCGACATCAAATGCCCGGTGGCCTCGAGCTTGATCGGGAACGGAAGGTGGCTGCGCCAGATGGTGGGCAACAATTTCTTACAGGTTTGGACCGAGCCTTTGGTCCAGCGATGCTGCTGAGACTTGAAGCCGTTCATGTCCACCGGCAGCTCCGGCCGGAGTCACAACGTCGGCAAGATAGATGAATTTCCAGCCCGCGAGCTGAGCGCGATAGCTAAGATCGAGATCCTCGCACAGCGTATCGTGCTGCCAGCCTCCGCTTTGCTCGATACAGGAACGCCGCCAGAGACCGGCCGTTCCATTGAAATTGAAAAATCGGCCGCTGCGGCTGCGAGCGGTTTGCTCCAGCAAAGATGCCCGTCCAGAAAGATCGCCTGCATGCGGGTGAGCAGCGAATAACCGCGATTTAAATGACCCCAGCGGGTCTGGATCATTCCGACTTTCGGGTCGGTGAAGAAATGGATCGTGCGCTTTAGCAGATCCGTTTCCGGAACAAAATCGGCGTCAAGGATACAAACGAATTCGCCTTCCGCAGCCTCGAGTCCTGTCGGCCAGCGCGCCGGCCTTGAAACCAGTGCGATCGACCCGATGAATGCAGTTGAACATTGAAGCCGCGCTGGCGTAGTTCGTTCGCGCACGACAGCGGTGATCTCGCGGGTCTCGTCGGTTGAATCGTCGAGTACCTGGATTTGCAGAAGCTCCCGCGGATAATCCAATTCGCTGACTGAACGAAGCAAGCGCTCGACGACATACACTTCGTTGAAGATCGGCAACTGCACCGTCACCTTCGGCAGTTGTTCAAAATGACCGGCCGGGCACCGGCGCGCGCTTCCGGTTTTTGAGATACAGATAGATGATGAAATAGCGATGGACGCCATAAGCGGAAAGGCCGATGAGCACGCTCAGATAGCAGATCGTCCAGATAATGTGTCCGAGGCTTCCTTGCATGGGAGTTTCTACAGCTGCCAATCGTTGAGGCAGTAAGGCCGACATGATGCCGCTTCCAGCCATGTGCGTCAATTCAAAAATCGTATGTTTCGCCTCTGAAAATCGCCGCCGCATTCTGTTGATACACAACAATCTCCTCTCGATTTTCGTAATTGGGAGCGCGAACGGTCTGGCAATCTCTTGATTGTCAAAGCGCCCGGCGAATTATTCGTGCGAATTCGACTGACCCGAGCGTTCCGACCCGGCTTTGCTGGCCGACATTCATCCTTGCCTGAGGCGGCCGAGCAGAGTTAACGGTGATGGGCCAATTTTTTCGCAATCGGCGGGCATGCAGTTGGGAGACACTATGACGAAACGAAGGCGCGACCGTTTCGAACGTTTCAAGATCATCTTTCCTATTCTTCTGGCGGGATGGATCCCGTCGATCCTGACGCTCATTGTTTCCTATACGATCCTGCGCGACACCCTGGAATTCAGAATCCTGCGCGACCGGCAAACCTTAATTCAACTGGTGGCACACCTCGTCGCCCATGACCTGAGCCGCAGCAGCAGCGTTATTGAATACTATCAGACGCTGCCGGAAATGGTCGAAAAATTCTAAGCGCGCCGAATCCACAACTGCTGCTCAGCAATGGCTCAACTCCGCGTTTTATTCCCATCCGCAGATCGACGGAATGTTCATCACCGCAGCCAGACGGCGAGTTGATTGCGTCGATCCCCACCGCTTCAGAGATGATCGGCAAGGATTTCGGCTCCGAATCACTGGCGCGAGCAAGCGGCGGCAGCAGACGCAAGCCTTTGTCTCGCGCAGTTCATCCCAGGCTGTCGGATAACCGGCCTGGTCACAGATATCGTCGGCGCAGTGCGCGCGCCAGACCGGACCATCTCTGGGTTATCGTTGGAGTCTCCGTTCTGGTGGAAAGAATTGGCAGGCGCCTGTCCACGATCGAGTTTTCAGATCGGCTTCGTTTTCGAGTGCTCGATCAAAACGGCGGTCGCGCTTTTCGCCAACGATTTCAAGCCGAATCCCGTAACACCGGCACCGAAGGCAAACGAAGGATTAATCAAAGAGATCCGCCAGAGCAAAAGCGGGCATTTCGAGCGGCACGGTAACCTTTATTCTTTCAGCCCGATCGAATCGAGTGGTTGGGTGGCTGTAGTGGAGCAGCCGAGAACCCTGGCTTACAAACCGGTTCATGATCTTCTGGGACGAATGACGGTACTGGCAGCCTGGTTGATCGTTCTCACCGCGGTCTTCGCGTGGCTGGGCAGCTGCGTTTTATCAGCGCCAGACTGGAATCGAGCAGCGGCTCGAGCGCGAAGTGATCTTCAACGAAAAAATGCTGGCGAACATGCCCAGCGGCATCGCTTTCATCGATCCGGCTTCCCGCCGTTTTCTCCACGCGAACGATGCGTTTCGCGCAAATGGCGGAACGTTTCGGCGACTTGCCGCCCGGTCGCGATATCACGGAAGCGACCTACGACGACGTGAAGATCGCCCCAGCCGGCGCGATCGAGAGAGTGCTTACCTTCGGAACGCCATTTCAGCTAATTGAACAACCGTTGAAAGACAAAACGGGTATGACGCATTTTTGAATATCAATTTGCTCCGGCTGCAAGGCTCGCACGGAAACCATTCAAGGCGTGCTCTATCTCGTCGAAGACAAGACGCGCGACGTCACGCTGCGGCAGGAGTTGATTGGCGCAAATGCCGCAAAGGATCAATTCCTGGCGCTGCTGTCGCATGAGCTGCGCAGTCCACTCTCGCCGGTAATCGCGATGGTCGGTGAGTTGGAAGCCGAGCTGCCAGATTCCCGGCCCGTCAGGGAAGCGCTTGAGGTCGTTCGGCGTAACGTCGAACTAGAAGCGCGGCTCATTGACGATTTGCTCGACGTGACCCGAATCGCCAAAGGCAAGTTGCAATTGAGCTTTGAAACGATTTGCGTGCATCAAATCCTGCAGCGCGCTTACGAAATATGCCGGGAGGAAATCGCTGCCAAGAATCTCGAAGTGGAATTTCATCTTCGCGCTGCTCAAACCCACGTGGAAGGCGATCCGGCGCGACTACAACAGGTCTTTTGGAATTTGATCAAGAACAGCGTGAAATTTACTCCGGAAAAAGGCCGGATCACTATCGAGACGCTCAACCCCGACACCGGATAAAATTGAGGTTCGCGTTATCGACACGGGCATCGGCATCGAGCCGGAAAAGATCGATAAAATCTTTAATGCGTTCGAGCAGGGACAGACTGAGATCACCCGCCGTTTTGGAGGGCTCGGACTCGGCCTGGCGATTTCGAAGGCGCTGATCGACGCGCATGGCGGAAAAATCCGGGTCGAGAGTGCTGGAAAGGATCAGGGCGCCACCTTTTCGCTGGAGCTAAACACCGTGGTCACGCCGGCCGGCGGCGACGGCGACGGAACAAGATGAACCGGCAGGCCCGGGCGAGAATTGGCCGTTGCCAAGACATCGGCGCGTCCTGCTGGTGGACGATCATCATGACACCTGCATCGGCATGAAGAGGATGCTGGAGCGCCGTGGTTACGAAATTACCGTGGCGCATTCCGCTGAGCAGGCCGTGGAGAAAGTGCGCACCAGGATTTCGACCTGCTCATCAGCGACATCGGATTGCCGGACCGCAGCGGCTACGAATTAATGCGTGAAGTGCGTCTCAAGCAAAGACTTGCCCGGAATCGCACTCAGCGGCTTTGGAACAGAACAAGACGTAAACCAAGCCAGAGCGGCAGGCTTCTCCGAGCATCTCACCAAGCCGATCAATTTTGAGCGCGCTGGAAAAGACGATTCAGAATCTGCTCTCTTAGCGCTTCTGCTGGAGCTGAAGCCCTTGGCCGTTTCGCCCTATTCGCCGTTCGGTGCGGTCGGTTTCCGTCTTAGTCCTGCGCTCTGCCGCTTCCTTTAATTCCCGTGAAAGCTTCTCAACGCGCTGACGCATGATCTTGCCAGCTTTGAATTTCACCGTGGCGCGTGGCGGAATAACAAAACTGCTACCGGGCTGATTCGGGTTTCGACCGACGCGCGGCTTAGTCAGACGCGGCTGAAAAACGCCAAAATTGCGCAGTTCAACCGGGATATTGTTAGCGAGACTGTCGGTGATTTTATCAAGCGTCCGCTGGACTACATCGAAGACTTGATGCTGGACCATACCGGTTTGGTTGCTAATGGCGACGACGATGTCGCGCTTGGTTAACTTTGCCATATCTATTGTAGTATTCGTTCCGTGTTGCTCTTGTGGTGGCTCAATGAAGCACAAAAACGCGATTTTTAAACCCGGTAAGGTCTTCGACCAGAAGGCCAAAACCGTCTTGGAAGAACGCCTGCATGCGTGATCACGATGCTCGACGCGCGTCGGATATTTTAACACTTTAACAAATCACCCGCCTCCGCCGGGCCTGCGGCCAGGTAAGCGTGGGCCTGTCCAGTTCTCGCGCGGAGTTGGAGCGGGATAATAGTCCGGCGCCGTTTCGTGCGCGGTGCGGAAGTGCACTTTCGCCACCGCGCGCAATGCGGCTGGCCCGTTCATTTCCACGAGTTTTCTGGCGCTTTCTTTCACGCCCGCCGACACGCCGCGCTCCAACCGCAAACCGATCTCCTTCCCTTTACGCTCCAGCCAATTAATGAACGCCTCTCGCGCGAGGATCGATGCGGCCGCCACCGCGATATCTGATTCTGCTTTTGGCCGCTGCTCGATGTTTGATCCTTCTCCCGTGACGCGCAACAACGATTGCTCCACCACGCGCGTGTCCGCAAATTGATCCGACAGCGCCCTCGGGCAGTCCGGCTTTTTGCCAGCAAATTCTCAATCACTCGCGCGTGCCCCCAGCCAAGCAGTTTGTTTAAATTCCCAAATTTCTCATAGAGCTCGTTGTAGCTTCGTCGGCCCAATCAGAACGGTTTCCACGAGGCCGAGTGAATTTTTCGGATCGTGTCTGCCAAAGCGCGAATCCGCGCATCGGAGCTGATCCGTTTGCTATCCACCACACCGGCGTCGAGAAGTTTGCGCGCGATCCCCTGGTCGACGTAAGCGCCCGCGATCACCAGCGGACCGAAAAAATCCCCTTTACCGCTTTCGTCCACACCAAAGTGCGGCTGGAACATTTCCGGCGAATGCACTTCTTCGTAGCCCAGCTTCGCTTCGCCGAGAATCTTCGGCTCGAGCTCAAACTGCACGAATTCCCCCACGCCTTTTCCCTGCACGAGCACCTTTGGTCCTTTCTCGTAAACCGCCACGCTCAATTTGTTCTTCTGCCCGAAAAAAATCGTCCATTCCTTCGGCGCGAACTTGAAGCCGAGTTCTTCGAAGCAAAGCCCGCAGTTTTGCCACCTGATCGTTAGTGAGCGGATGTGTATACGAATTCATTCACAGAAACCGTCCAACGCTGAACGCTCAACGTCCAACGCTCAACTCCGAATTCGACGTTGGACGTTCGGCGTTGGGCGTTGGACGTTACCTGCCAAATTGTGACCTCACTGAAAAACATTCTCCTTTTCGCCGTTCTCTTCTCCGCTGGTTTCGCCGTCATGGCCGGGACCTCCCATGGCGCAAGACCCGCGATCCTTACGCCATTCTCGTCTCTGAGTTCATGCTCCAGCAAACTCAGGTCGCCACGGTAATTCCTTATTATAATAAATGGCTCCGCCGATTTCCTGATTTCGCCTCAGTTTCGTGCGCTTCGCAAAACGATGTCCTCCATGCGTGGCAGGGGCTCGGCTATTACAACCGGGCGCGAAACCTTCGTGCCGCCGCCAGCATTGTGCAGGACCGGCACCGCGGAACCTTGCCCGGCGATGTCGGCTGCGATTCGCAAATTGCCGGGCGTTGGTCGCTATATCGCGAACGCAGTCGCAACCTTTGCTTTCAATCAACCGGTCCCAATCGTCGAAGCGAATAGCTCGCGTGTTCTGGCCCGATTGCTCGACATGCGCGCCCCGGTCGATTCCGCAATCGGCCGCGAAAAACTCTGAGGCGTTTGCCGCGCAACTTGTCCCGAAGCGCAACGCGGCGCGTTTTAATTCCGCGCTCATCGATCTGGGTGCCCTTGTTTGCCTGGCGGATAAACCGAAATGCAGCGTCTGCCCGGTGAAGAAATTCTGCCGCGCAAAAATCCCGGAGCGCTGCCCATCAAGAAATCCAAACCGCGCACAAAGCGACTCTATCGAAAGACACGCATTTGTCGTTAGTAACGGCAGGGTCCTGCTCGAGCAATCATCCGCACGCTGGCGTGGCATGTGGATTTTGCCGCGGTTCGAAACAGGAGCTTCTGACCAAAGCCGCTCTACAGGTCTACGTTTCCGTTCACCCATCATCGGATTGCGTTTGTGGTGTACGCGTCGTGCAACGCCAAACAGAGTTTCTCCGACGCAGCACTGGTTTGAAGATCCATCGACGACATCGCGATGCCATCGCCTCATCGGCGCGCAGCACAAGCCCTCGCTTAGCGCAACATCAAGTAGCACCGTCACGCCGGCGACGGTCGTCAAAATTGTAATCGGAATTCCAAAACGCGCGTAATCCCAAAACCCGACCTGGATATGATCGCGCGCTGATTCCACCACGATCATGTTCGCGACCGAGCCGATGATTGTTAGATTGCCGGCAAACGTCGTCCCAAGCGCAAGCACTTTCCACATCAAAACCGGGTCCGTAAATCGCGCGATCAATTTCCCGCCACCAACACGAACGGCACGTTTGAGAAAACGTTCGATCCCACTACGGAAAACCAGGTGAGGTTCAGGCTTGCGCCGGCGTGCTTGATCAAAGATCGGCTGCAACCGCGAGTAAATCGCCTCTGGCAGGCCGGTATCGCTTAAGCCGTCGACCACGACGAATAGCGCCGCGAAAAAAGGAGGCAAATGCCAATCAACCAGCTTGAGCACATCGTGCGTGTCGCGCCGCGCGAGCACCATCACAAGTGCCGCACCGGCCATCGCTGTCCACGCCAGGTTCAAGCCGGCAGGGAAACCGGCAAAGGTCGACACCAACACGAACGCAAAACTGAAGCACGAACAAACTGCGCTGGAGCTTTGGAACTGCGTGTTCGAGTACGATCGAACTGCGCACTGTTTTTCCGTAACATCTTTCGGCCGAAACGCAAAAGCGTATACGAATGAAAAAATGTAAGCGCCAGCCGACTAACAAGAGCCGCTGCCCCATCCCGAAAAAATGCGCGAGATAAGAGATAGGCCGAGATAAGCATCATACCCAGCAGCAATACCAGCGTGTCGTAGTTGATTGCGCGATATGCTCGCTCCGGCGTCATTACACCGGTGGCAACCATCAGCACCGCGCCCAACAACGCCGCAGCCGGACGATTCAACGGCAGAACAGCCAGTTGACGGCCGCTAATGAGGACGTAGGTGATGACAAAGATCGCGCTTGCAGCCAGCTCCCGCTGCCAGTGGTTCACACGCGTGCATAACGGATGCCAGGCTGTCTTTCAATGGCGCTGTGTTCGTTTCGCTTTTAACTAACCTTGGACATTGAACGTTGAACGTTTCTCTGCGATAACCTTTCGCATCGAGCTATGAGAAGCATGACTGGAGTACGGCCGGGCTGAAGTGGTCTATGCCGGGAAAAAATTTAGCGTGGAACTCAATTCGGTGAACCGAAAGCAGAGCGACATCGTAATTAATCTTGCCGCGGGACCTGACCGAGCTCGAACCGCGCATTCGCCAGACGATCAATGAAAATATCTCGCGCGGCCGAACCAATGCCACGATCACCCTTCACAGCGGCCCAAACGGCGCACGCAACCTGGCGCTCGACACTGAATTGGCCCGCTCCTATCACGAAGCGATGCGTGCGTTGCAAAAGGAGTTGAATTCTCCCGGCGAGATTACGATCAGCACAATCCTGCAAGCCCCGGGAGTGATGCGCTTTCCTGAACAGGCGCTCGACGCTGAGGAAGCATGGCCGGCCATCGATCGCGCTCTGCGCGGTGCCCTGGCCGATTTAATCAAAATGCGCGAACGCGAGGAAAACATCTGGCCAAGGACTTGATCCATCGCCTCAAAGCAATTCGCAAAAAGCTCAAGGAAATCCGCACGTTCCATCCCGATGTGGTCAAGAGATATCGCGCCGTCGCTTATCGATCGCATCCAGAAGGCTGGTTTACCGATTGCCAGTGACGATGAACGTTTGTTAAAGGAGATATCGTTCTTTGCTGATCGCGCAGACGTGTCGGAGGAACTGACGCGTCTGGAAAGTCATCTCACCCAATTTGCGCACCATCTGCGCAGCAAAGAACCAGTCGGGCGCACACTGGAATTCATCACCCAGGAAATGTTTCGAGAGCTCAACACGCTCGGCGCAAAAGCAAATGATGCTGCAATTTCTCAGCGCGTCATCGCCTGCAAGGCGGAGCTGGAGAAGATTCGGCGAGCAAGCCCAAAATCTTGAGTAAAAAATTCAGCCGTCGCGGAATTCTTTTTGTGGTTTCTGCTCCATCGGGCGCGGGTAAGACCACACTCGTGGAAAGAATTCGGCGAACCCCCAATCTTTTTATTCCGTCTCCTGCACAACCCGAGCGCCGCGCAGCCGGTGAAATTGACGGCCAGGATTATCAATTTCTTTCCGATGCAGATTTCCGGGAGCGAGTCGAGAAAGGAGATTTTCTGGAACACGCGCAGGTGCACGGAGACCATTACGGCACATTGCGCGAACCGGTGGTGACAAATCTAAAAAGCGGAAAGGATGTTTTGATCGACATCGATACGCAAGGCGCTGCTGTTATCCGCAACTGCGGCGATCCGGTGATCCGAGATGCTTTGGCCGACGTTTTCATCATGCCTCCCGATCTTGAGGAATTGCGGAAACGCTTGCTAAAGCGCGGAACGGAAACCGCGGAGCAAATCGATTCGCGTCTGGCCACCGCCGCCCGGGAGATGGAACACTGGCGCGACTACCGTTATACTATTATCAGTGGATCGGTGGAGGAAGATTTGCAGAGGTTCCGGCAAATCATGGAGGCAGAAAGTTATTTGAGCCGGCGTTTGATCGAGAAATGATTGCAGAAGGCAGAGACTCCGAAAGGAAACGCGACAAGGCGAGCGGGCGAAAGGTTGTGCGCATTCGGCCCGGCACGAAATCGATCGTGCTCGGAGTAACAGGGTCGATTGCTGCGTATAAGTCAGCTGAGCTCGCCAGTTTGCTGGTTAAACAAGGCCACGAAGTTTTTGTCGTCATGACACGCGATGCGACTGAATTCATTTCTCCGCTCACGTTGCAGACGCTTTCAAAAATCCTGTGACAACCAGCTTCTTTGACGAGAAGGAAAGCTGGCGGCCCGGGCACATCGAGCTCGCCGACCGCGCGAACCTGTTGCTGATCGCGCCGGCGACAGCGCACATCATCGCCGAGCTCGCGCACGGTCTGGCCGATCATCCGCTTGCAGCCATCGCGCTCGCAACGCGCGCTCCAATTCTGCTCGCGCCGGCGATGAATGGAAAAATGTGGGAGCATCCTGCTACGGTGGACAACGTGGAAAAATTGAAATGCGCGGCGTCGAATTTATCGGACCAGAAGAAGGAATGCTGGCATGCGGCTACGAAGGCATTGGCAGACTTTGGAAAGTGAACGACATCGCGTTCCGCGCGGAGTTCCTGCTCGCGCGCCAGGATAATTTGATCGCGTGAGATTCCTCATCACGGCCGGGCCCACGCGCGAGCCGATCGATCCGGTTCGTTACATTTCAGAATCGCTCATCCGGGAAAATGGGCTACGCCATCGCCGAAGCGGCGCTCGCTGAAGGCGCACGAGGTCATGTTGATTTCAGGTCCGGTGAATCTCGAGGCGCCGCGGCAATGCAAAGTTGATTTCTGTTTCGACCAGCGACGAAATGTTCGAAGCGGTCCACCGGTATGCAGACGAATGCGACATATGCGTGCTTGTGCGCCGCCGTCGCCGATTACAAGCCGGCAAGCGTTTCGTCCGACAAAAATCAAAAAGCGCGGCGCGAAGTTTTCGCTCGAACTAGTTCCCACGCGCGACATTCTCGATTCGTTAGGCCACAAGCAGGATCGGCAATTCGTTCTCGTCGGTTTCGCGGCGGAAACAGATCACGTGGAAGAAAACGCCGCGAGGAAGCTGCGCGCAGAAGAATTGCGACATCATCGTCGCAAACGATGTGAGCAGCGCAGATTCAGGAATGGAGAGCGACGCGAACGAAGTGACGATTTTGTTTCGAAACGGCGAAAGAAGAAAATTTCGCGCGCGCCAAAAAATTATCGCGCGCGAGCTCGTAAAATATTTTCAGAATTTCGCAACAAAAATGTTTGACAAAAAAATGTGACGATTAACTGAACTCGATTAAGTGAAGTCATTCCCAACTCTTCACAGAGTTCCGCGCGTGTTGCGGATTGAAAGGGGGAATTAGTCGATGGCGAAGAAAAAGAAAGCAGCAAAGAAAAATCAGCGAAGAAAAAGAGGCACTAACGCCCCACGCTTGATCAACGGCTCCGAAGGCTTTCGGGTCACAACCCTAACTTCAACCCGGGAGGAGAATTTATTTTTCCTCCCGGTTTTTTTGCGTTCGCCTGTCATTCCCAGTGTCGTCGCCTGCCAAGCCAGTAGCTTCATGCGTAGGCTGGAGGAATCCCTGATTGCGACTCTGGAAGAAAATCGGGATGTCTCGACTTGACTCGACATGACAAAAGGCAAACGGATTTTTGCCGATGAGAGTTGAGAGGTTGAGCCTCTGAGCGGAAACGCTATTCTGAATCGACTCAACTTCTCGACCTTTCAACGGGTCAACTTCGCGATGAAGCATTACCTCGATGCGGCTGAAAAAGCCGCGCGCGCAGCCGGCAAAGTTACTTCGGAAAAATTTCCGGCGGCCGCAACGGGTCAATGCCGTCGCAGCGCACGATATCAAGCTGGAGATCGACGTTCAGGCACAGGAGTTAATTAGCAGACTCGCTTCTCAAAGAGTTTCCCAAGCACGCGCTTTACGGTGAAGAAGGAATCGTGGGTGATCAATCCAGCGAACACCAATGGATCGTCGATCCGCTGGATGGCACCGTGAATTATTTCTACGGCATTCCACATTTTTGCATCTCGATTGCATTGCGTGTCCGCAAGCGAGGTCATGGTTGGTGTTATCTACGATCCCATTCGTCGGAGAGATGTGGAAAGGACAAAAAGGCGAGATTCCAAAATTGAATGGCGATCCCTTCCACGTAAGCGATCGCGCAGATCTCGCTGAAGCCGTCGTCTCCATTGGGCTCGCCAAAACCGCCGAGACGATCAACACAAATTTCCCGTTGCTCCAGCAAATGATTCATCGCGTGCGCAAATGCCGCGTGCTCGGCAGCGCTGCGCTCGACCTGGCTTATGTCGCCTGCGGACGACTCGACGCTCACATTGAACAGGGAATCAGCTTGTGGGACATCGCAGCCGGCTGGCTCCTGGTTGAAAACGCCGGCGGAACTGTCGATCTTCGCCCGCGCGAGGACATGAAAGATAAATACAGCATCATTGCGTCGAATGGCGTTATTAATCTTAAACTCTGATGGCCATGAATGTTCGATGCGGAATTGGCTACGATGTGCATCGCCTCGTCGAAGGACGAAAGCTGATCCTTGGCGGCGTCGAGATTGCGCACTCGCGCGGATTGGAAGGACATTCCGACGCAGACGTCTTGTCTCACGCCATCGCAGACGCATTGCTGGGAGCGATCGGCGCCGGCGATATCGGCCAACATTTCCCAAACACGGACGAATCAATTCGCGGCATCAACAGCATCGATATTTTGAAACACGTGAGCGAATTGCTTGCGGAAAAGAAAGCCCGCGTGCTCAACATCGATGCAACAATCATCGCCGAAGAACCGAAGATCGCGCCGCATGTTTCCGCGATGCGGAAGAACATTGCGAGCGCCATCGACGGTAGCGAATCCGAGGTAAGCATCAAAGCGACAACAAATGAAAAGCTCGGGCGCGATCGGGCGCAGCGAAGGCATTGCCGCGATGGCGGTGGCTAGCGTTGAAGTGGTAGGGCGCGACCGCCGGGCGCGCCGAAAAGGCGACTAATGGCGTTGCGCTTCTTTAACACTTACTCGCGCAAGATCGAAGAATTCGAGCCGCGCGATCCGGCAGCGCGCGCAATCAGCATCTACACCTGCGGACCGACCGTTTACAGCCGCGCACACATCGGAAATTTTCGCGCTTACATCTTCGAAGATTTGCTTCAGCGCCATCTTGAGCTGCGCGGTTACAAGGTGCATCGGGTGATGAACATCACCGACGTCGACGACAAGACGATCCGCGGCGCGCGCGAAGCCAAAGTGCCGCTGACGAAGTTCACCGAGCAATTCAAACAGGCGTTCTTTCGAAGACGCCGAAACATTGCGGATCAAACGCGCCAATGAATTCCCCGCTGCCACCGACCAGCGTTACATCGACAGGATGATCGAGATGATCGGCGAGCTCATCGCGCGCGGTCTCGCTTATCAAGCGGACGACAAATCGGTTTATTTTCGTATCAACAAATTTCCTGATTACGGCAAGCTCGCGCACTTCGACCTCACGCAATTGCAATCGACGGGACGCGTGAAGCACGACGAATACGACAAGGAACACATCGGCGATTTTGCACTCTGGAAAGCGTGGGACGAAGAAGACGGCGATGTGAAATGGGATTCGCCATGGGGCCCAGGCCGGCCCGGCTGGCACATCGAATGCAGCGCGATGGCGACGGCGCTGTTAGGTGATCAGATCGATATCCATTGTGGTGGCGTCGATAACATTTTTCCGCATCACGAAGCGGAGATCGCCCAGAGCGAAGGCGTGACGGGAAAGAAATTCGTCCGTTACTGGCTGCACTGCGCGCATTTGCTGGTCGATGGCCAGAAAATGTCGAAGTCGTTAGGCAACTTTTACACTGTGCCGGATGTTCTGGCGAAAGGTTACACCGGGCGCGAGCTTCGTTACGCGCTGTTGCGCGTGCATTATCGCGTGCCGCTCAATTTTACCTGGGAAGGGAATGAAAGAGGCGCGAGAGTCGTTAGGCGCGGATTGATGAATGGCTGGCGCGACTGCAGGAGAAGTCGCAGAAGAAGCAAAACGTCCAACGCCCAACGTCCAACGCCCAACATCCAACGCAGAAGTTTGAAGAAGCGCTCGATGATGATCTAAACATTTCCGCGGCGCTCGGATTCCTGTTCGAATCGATTCGCGAGACGAACCGCGCGATGGACGAAAACAAACTCGACGCCGCCTCCGCAAACGCATGGCTGGATTGGTGGAAACGGATCAACACTGTCCTCGATCTCGAACCGGAGACCGAAATCGCGGTCCCGGCGGAAGTGGCGCAACTGGCAGAACGAGCGCGAGAACGCGCGACGCGAAAGAATTGGAAGCGAAGCGACGAACTGCGCGATCGAATTTCCGCGCTAGGATGGGACGTGCGCGATACGAAGGACGGCCAAAAACTCGCGCGACGTGGCCGCGTAATTGGTGATTCGCCAGCGTGAATTTGCGCTCGCAACTCATGCGAATGATTCATCATCGTTGAGCACTGAACATGTTTGCGCCCGCCGACTTTCTTAACCTCGAACACACGGCTCATCCGAAGTTGTTCGAAAACCAGAATTACGTCTGGGACGCGCTCAAACAAATCGCCAGTTACCTGCAATTTCGTTTGAAGCCTGCAATCCTGGGCGAGCTAATGGGCAAGCCATTTATCAGCAACCATGTTTTTATTGGCAGAGGAACGGTCGTCGAACAGGGCGCGGTGTTGAAAGGCCCGGCGTGGATCGGCGAAAACTGCCACATCCGCAGCGGCTGTTACGTGCGCGAAAACGTGATCGTCGGCAACGGCGTAGTCATGGGAAACTCCTGCGAATTCAAAAATTCCATCCTGTTCGATGAAGTGCAGGTGCCGCATTTCAATTACGTCGGTGATTCGATTATTGGTCACCACGCACATCTGGGCGCAGGCGTGATTCTCTCCAACGTAAAGCTCGATCACGCCGAAATCGCGGTCGTAACACCCGATGGCCACATTCCGACGGGCCTCAGAAAATTCGGCGCAATCGTTGGCGATAGAACGGAGATCGGCTGCAACGCAGTGATCAATCCCGGCTCGGTTATCGGTCGCGATTGCATGATTTATCCAAGCGTAAACTTTCGCGGTGTTCTCCCCCATGGCAGCGTGGTCAAGCTGCGACAGGAACTGCAGGTTGTTGAACAACGCGCAGGTTAGGCGCAATCGGGCTTCCAATCCGACGAAGCAGCGGAAAGCAGGAGCTTTGGATGGGGGATTCTGAACCCCGGTGCCTTTCGGCACACACGCTTTCCAGGCGTGCACAATAGACCGCTCTGTCACCCATCCGTCAGAGCGACTTCAACTGTAGCGTCGGTCTGTAACCGTAGCATCTGTATTCGCTATTCGGCGCTCAGCAGAGCGCCTACAGCTGCAAGCGGCGGAACAATTCGTCGAGCGGCAGTTGAATGCCGATGTAAAACTCGCCGAAGTCGGCGTAGTCGGCGCTGACCGGATCGAAACGCATTTTGTAAACGATCGCCTTGATCTGGAAGGTGTCGCGCGCAAACAGCGTTACACCCCATTCCGCGTCGTCGAGGCCGGTCGAACCGGTGATGAGCTGTTTCACTTTGCCGGCGAACTCGCGGCCGACCGTCGCGTGTCCTTTCATCAGTTTGCGGCGCTCATCGTACGGCAGCGCGTACCAGTTCCGCTGTTCGCCGCGGCGCTTGCTCATGTTATAGAAGCAAACGACCGGCCAGTCGGGCAGCGTGGGATAAACGCGCTCCTGCCGGTAATGTTTCATTCGCTCGCGAAATGTCGCCAGAGCTTGCATCGAGTTTTACGGGATCCTTCCGCACACTGGACTCCAGCGTCTGTGCGTATTCGTCTTCGGTCGTGATGTATTCGCTTTCCTCGGTCAGCGACAGATAACTGTAAACCGGGGTCAGCACGTCTGCGCCTAACGAGAGCGAGAGCTGTTTTTCGATCTTGTTGGCATTCTGCAGGTCGGGCGTGATCAACATGAAACCGACGTCGGCTTTCGGCGTGACCACGCCAAGCGTGAGTAATTGCGTCGAATCCATCGCGCGCACTTCCTGCACAAGCGACGACAGATTCGTTTTTGCGGCATTTTGTTCTTCACGGCTCAGCAGTTGCCATTGGCCATACTCGATTCGGTAAAACAAATGCAGGCAATGCCAGCCTTCTTCGGGAACCAACGCGATGTTTTTTATCGGTCATCGCGGTTAGTTTCATCGCCCACAAATTTCTGGTCAGAGGTTGTAGCGGCGTTTGTGACAAACGCCAAACTGCCCGGGCGCTCGCCGCGGCGAGCGACTCTACAACAAATTTAACGCGCGGGCGTTGCCGCTTTCGGCAAATGCGCCATGCAATGCTCCTCACCATCGCGTGCCACGCGGAAGTCGAGGTTCGGATCGCTCAATTCGGTCGCGCCGCACACTGCGCATTTATGAAGCGGCTCGGCTTCTGCTACGCGAACTCTGCGCATAGCGTTTTCTTCGCGCCGAGACTTCGCCGCGATGCCGAGCGTCGTGAATAATTTCTGGTCCGAAAGATCAAATAATTGGCCAGGGCAGCCACCAGCGCCATGCGATAGGAATTCGTGCCGACAACAAAGCCGAACAATAAGAACGCTGCTGAGACCCAGGCGATCCATTTGATTTTCGCCGGCAAAATAAAGAAAAAGATAGATCACCTGATCGGATAGAACCGCGCGAAAGCGAAAAACAACGACGCGTACAGCATTGAGTTGGAAAAACGCGCTCCGAAGAAAAATGCGGCCGCTGTCGTGCCGATCATTCCGACGATGAAATAAAGCGTTAGGCGAAACGCGCCCCATGCCTGTTCAAGGCCCTCGCCGATGAACCAGAGAAACCAAAGGAGAAGGAAGACCCATAAAAAACTGTTGGTCTGCGGAAGGAAAATATACGTGATCAATCGCCAGATTTCGCCGTGGCGGATCCGCGCCGGGTCGAGGTCAAGCACGAGCCAAAACCCGGGTTCAAACGAACCAGCAAAAAAGTGAGCGCCGGTAAGAGGCGACCACGATGCGCATCAACCCCGGAATGCCAAGAAAACCAAAGCGGCGTTCAAGTTTGTCGAGTACAGGTCATCGCTCGTCGACAGTAGCGCAACAATCCCTCACCTCAATCACTCTCCCTTTCGAAAGGGACAGGCGGATCTTGAGCCAGCCCGAGTGAAAAACGTGGACGTTCGGATCCTTTCCTCTCCTCCTCAATCTCGGAGAGGATGAGGGTGAAGAGTCGAAATCCAGCCCAACCACTGAATCATGCGAACGCTTGCGCTGCTATTCGTGCAGTCTAGTTTGGCGCGTGAGCGAAGAGTCACCAAAGAAAACGCCCCTTTACGAAGAACATGTTCGGCTCGGCGCGAGAATCGTTCCCTTCGCTGGAGTGGCTCATGCCGGTCCAATACACGAGCATCGTCGAGGAACATCAAGCCGTGCGAAACAATGTCGGCATCTTCGACATTTCGCACATGGGACAATTGATTGTGGAGGGAGCAGGCGCGCGCGAATGGCTCAACACCATGCTCACAAATAACGTCGGCAAGCTCGACGTTGGCACGGGTCAATACACCTTTCTGCTGAACGAGCGTGGCGGCATCATCGATGACCTGATCGTTTATCGGATTGGCCGAGCAGGAATTTCTGCTCGTAGTGAACGCGGCGCGAGCGGACGAGGATTTCGCCTGGCTGCAGGACCATCTTCCGGCCGCAAACGCAGTTCTGCTCACGAATCGCAGCGCGGATTTTGGCGGAGTCGCGATTCAAGGTCCGCGGATCGCCGAGTTATTTCACGCGCTGTTCGGCAATGATGCCGATCTTCCTCCGCGAAATTCGATTGCCGATTTTCCGTTCGACGGGACGACTGTCTCCGGTCGCGCGCACCAGATTACACCGGAGAGGACGGGATTGAAGTTTTCTTTCGCTCAAGTGATGCGGCGAAGTTTTGGAACACCGCGCTCGAAAGAGGCAAGCCGTTCGGAATTAAGCCGTGCGGTCTCGGTGCGCGCGACACGTTGCGCCTGGAAATGTGCTACCCGCTGAACGGTTCCGATCTGTCGCCGGAACGAAATCCAATTGAGGCAGGGCTCGGATTCTTCGTCGACCTGACAAAGCCAAACTTCATGGGACGGGACGTTTTGTTGAAACAAAGAAAAAGGACCGCCTGAAAAGCTCGTGCCGTTTCGAATGAAAGAGAAAGGACCGCCGCCGCGACCGCATTACGCAGTCTTCGAGAACGGGGAACGCATCGGCGAAGTCACCAGCGGAACGCTTTCTCCGAGCTTGAACTGGGGCGTAGGAATGGCGTATGTCTCGACGGCGCACGCGAAGATCGGCGCGCAGATCGACATCGAAATTCGCGGACAAAAATTTCCAGCTACCATAGAAAAGAAACCGCTCTACAAAAAATCATGAATGTCCCTGACGACCTCCTCTACACCGAATCACACGAATGGATTAAACGCGAAGGCGATAACGTGCGTGTCGGCATTACCGATCACGCCCAATCTGAGATTGACTGACGTGGTTTACGTCGAGTTGCCAAAAATGGATCGGCAAGCGAACGCCAAAGAAGCAATCGCAGTTGTCGAATCCGTGAAAGCAGCGAGCGACATTTACGCGCCGGTAAAAGGAACCGTCGTGGAAGTAAACAAAGCGCTCGAAGCCGACCCGGGGCTGATCAACCGCGAACCCTACGGCCAGGGCTGGATTTTCATTCTCAAGCTCGACAACGCAGACGATCTCAAGCAGTTGAAAGACGCGGAAGCGTAAGAAGCAGATCAGTTAACATCCCGCGCATGGGTAACCGCCCTGCTCGCTTGCGCACTCCACAACAGTTCCTGGCCTTCCACTCGGACTGAATGGGATCTGCTGCGATGAAGGTCAGATACTTCAAATCAGCAAACGATTTTCGTAGATGGCTGGAGAAGAATCACGCGATCACGCAAGAATTGTGGGTTGGTTATTGCAAGAAGAGCTCCCAGCAACCGAGCATCACGTGGCCAGAATCGGTAGATGAAGCGCTCTGTTTTGGCTGGATCGACGGGATCCGCAAGAGCGTCGATGATTTGCGTTACACCATTCTGATTCACGCCACGAAGACGGGGAAGCATTTGGAGCGCGGTTAACATTAAGCGCGCACAAGAATTGAGCGATAAAGGCTTGATGAAGCACCACGGAATGGCTGCGTTTGACGCACGGAAAGAAAACCGTTCGGGAATTTATTCCTACGAGCAAAGGAGCGCCAGTCTCGATGGACCTTACGAGAAAAGGTTGAGACAAAACAAAGCCGCCTGGGATTTCTTTTTACGCTCAGCCGCCTTCATATCGAAAAGCAATCGGTTGGTGGGTAGTAAGTGCAAAACAGGAGCCTACGCGGCTGAAGCGGCTGGAAAAACTGATAAGAGAATCGGCGAAAGGAGAACGACTAAGATAGCGTTCACAGAAGGCCAGAGACGATGTTGATTAAGAGCGCAAGGAATGATGCTATTAAATCCAAACGACAGAATGCTGTGAACTAGAGTCAGTCGCCGCATGCGGCGCGAGGTGATTTGCACGTCTGATACCTGACAGGTCATGCCGACGACAAATGAGAAGTAGGCGAAATCAAAATAATCCGGTGGCCGATCACCGGGAAGATCAGAACCTCCAGCATGCTGGTGCACGCCCGGTTGATCGCTGTCGCCATAAAACGTGTGGGCATAACGCAAACCAAAGACCGTATGAACCAGCATCCAGGAGAAGATCACCGTCGAAAGTATGAGCAGTAGATGAATGACGAAATGCGCGCCCGCCGGACTCTTTTTGACGTTGACGAGAAAGCCGACCGCGAACAGCGCAGCGCAGGCCGTGACCACAACAAAAGAAAATGAGGAAACGGCTCAAATCTTGTTGTTGCGCTTAGCTCGCGTATTTTGCGCAAGGGCGTTGTTAAAATTGTGAGCCAATCAAGCGCGAGCACCACCGCAGCGAAGGCATTCCAACCGGCAATTGCCGCAGTCGCGGACCAAAGATATCCGCGCGAAATGAGGAATACTGCGACACCGGCAAACAATCCCAAAACGAGGCGATGGCGCGCGTCTGGGCGGCAGACAAAATCGACAATGCGCATCTATGGAGTCGAGGTTACTAACATTCGCCAGCCGTGGCAAGTTGCCATTGCGAAGGTTGGTCGAGATTTCGGGAAGTCATTATCCCTTCTTGACGGCGAACCCAATGTAACCCCAGCGGCCCCATTCGTGATGCGATGTCCGCTGCGCGTCGCGGCGACCGGTCTTTTTATCGTGGGCGTACGTCTTGGTCACAAATTCGGGAAACGCCGCGTTCATCTGCACGTCGTGCGACACCAGTAATCCGCCGTCGCGCAGGCGCGGCCAAGAATTGGCGAAACTCCCAGAGCATGTGCCGGTAACTATGCGAGCTGTCGTGCAGAAACATCGTCGATCAACGAAGGGAGCCGATCGCCCTTGAGGAAAGTCTTCCACTTTGCCGCTCATGGGCACGAAACCGGCAGAGGCGGATCGCAATTCATCTGGAATCAACGCCCCTTGCTCGCATTCCTGGCTCAATTCAATGCTGTACAGTTTGGCTGTCGCGAGCTTTTCATCTGCAAGCGCTTTCAATATGAAGGCGGACGACATTCCAATATATCCGCCGGACTCGACGATCACCGTCGGCCGGACCCAACGCGTCAATCCATAAAGCGTTGCGCAATCGATCGCTCCCATCACTCCTTCGCTACCGAATGCATCGCGGCGCCGGACCATTTCAGCCATGAAATCGCTCGCCCGGATTTCAGCCGCGAACCGCGCGACCGCGTCCCACATCCCATAATAGGACGGTGCCGGCGATAGCTCACTTAGATTCATATCGTTAGGGCGCGACGCCACCATGAACGCGAAATCGCCGACATTCTTTTCATGGATGGAAGAGCTAGGATATTCGGCTGCGCTTTGAATTGACGCGAATGCTTATTTCGTGTGTCGTCTGCAAGCGTTAAGATGCGCAATTGGCTCTGCTTCCTGGCGGGCGCTGGGCATAAGTCATCCTTTTTTCCTGCCTAACCTGTGCTTAATTTCTTCCGTTTTCCCCATGAGCAGCAAACCGAAGCCGCGCGAGGCGGAGCTTAACTTTGAAGGCGCGATGGATCGGCTCGAAAAGATTGTCGAGCAGATGGAATCCGGCAAACTCCCGCTCGAAGATCTGATCGTACGCTACGAAGAGGGAATGAATTTGGTAAAGGTTTGCCAGGAACGACTTGCCAAGGCCGAGCAAAAGATCGAAATCATCGCTCGCAACAGCGCAGGAAAGGCGATAGTTAAGGATTTCGGAGCCCACACCGGAACCGGCTGCTCCGGCCGAAACCGTAGATGAATCCGAAAGCACAAATGATGAAATCAAACTCTTCTGAGTCGGCTCGGACTTCTGAGGCGACCGCACCGCCAACGCGTTTGCTCGATGGGGTCCGCTCGCCTGCGGATATCAAAGCGTTGCGCGAACAGGATCTGCCACAGCTCGCACAGGAAGTGCGGGAAGAGCTGATCAGCGTCCTTTCCCAAACCGGAGGGCATCTGGGCCCAAATCTCGGTGTCGTGGAACTGACGATTGCGCTTGCACCGGGTCTTCAACACGCCGGACGACCGGTTCGTTATGGACGTCAGTCATCAAGGCTACGTCCACAAAATGTTTACCGGGCGGCTCGATCGCTTTTAATACCATGCGCCAATTCGGCGGGCTCAACGGCTTCCTTTTGCGCACCGAGAGCGAACACGATTGCTACGGCGCCGGTCATGCGGGGACGGCGCTTTCCGCCGCACTCGGCATGGCCGTTGGGCGTGACCTTCGCGGTGGCGATGAGAACATCGTCGTGGTAGCAGGCGACGCCGCATTGACGTGCGGAATCAGCTACGAAGCGCTAAACAATGTAAAAGCGCACACCAAGCGATTCATCGTCGTGCTCAACGATAATGAATGGTCGATCGCAAAGAATGTCGGTGCGATTGCAAATTACCTAAACAGCATTGCCACAAGCCCCACGTTTGCTCATTTGCACGAGAAAGCGGCCCGATTTCGTCCGCGCGATCGCCGGAAAATCGGTGGCACACTTCGCGCACAAAGTGGAGGAAAGCGTCAAGGGCTTGCTCGTGCCGAGCGTCATTTTCGAGGAACTCGGCTTGCGTTACTACGGACCAATCGACGGGCACGATATCCCATTGCTCATCCGAACATTTGAGTTTTTGAAAACGCAGGAAGAGCCGGTCCTGCTGCACATTCTCACCCAGAAAGGCAAAGGATACGCCCCAGCCCTAAAACAACCGGATAAGTTCCACGGTCTCGGCAAATACAAGATCGAAAGCGGCGAGACCGCGCCGACGCCGACGCCGACGTATTCGGAAATCTTTGGCAAGACGCTGGCGAAATTCGCGGAGACAAACCAGAAGCTCGTTGCGATCACGGCAGCGATGCCGAGCGGAACCGGTCTATCGCATTTCGCCAAGGCCCATCCCGACCGCTATTTCGATGTCGGGATTGCAGAAGAGCACGCCACGCTTTTCGCCTGTGGGCTGGCAACGCAAGGGTTGACAACCGTTCCTCGCGATTTACTCCACGTTTTTCCAGCGCGCCTACGATATGGCGATCCACGACATCGCCATCCAAAACTGAACGTGAAGCTTGTGCATGGACCGCGCTGGATTAAGCGGCGACGACGGCCCGACGCATCACGGCTTGTTCGATATCGGTTATCTGCGACACATCCCGAATTGGGTGCACATGCAGCCGAAGGATGAGGACGAATTCGTCGATATGCTCTGGACGATGGCGCACTACAACTCCGGTCCGATCGCCGTTCGCTATCCGCGAGGATCGGGGACAGGCGCGCAAATCAAACCGGAGCCGAAACTTCTCGAGATCGGCAAGGCGGAAGTCGTGCAACACGGGCGCGACGTGGCGATCTTTGGCTTGGGCAACATGTTTGAAGTGGCCGCAGGAAGCGGCGCGCAAACTGGAAGAGAAAGGAATTTCCGTCGCGCTGATCAATCCGCGCTGGATCAAGCCGATGGATACCGGCACGCTCGAATTCTTCGCGCGCAGCGTCGAAGTCGTCTGCACGATTGAAGATCACGTTTTGCACAACGGTTTCGGCTGCGCGGTCATGGAACATCTGCACTCGCAAATGATCAACACGCCGGTGGTGCGCATCGGGTGGCCTGATCAATTCATCGAGCACGGCGCCGTTCCAATCCTGCGGAAGAAACATGGCATCACCGCCGACGCGCTGGTGGAAAAGTTCTGCCGCTGCTGCGTAAAAAGTCGAACCTAGCCTTCCGTGGCCTAAATTGGCCGTCGGGTTGACGCTATCCGACGATCGTAAAGCGAAGGGCGCCTTCGTTTCCGAAAGCGCCCTTCATATTTTGATGGCGATAAGCCGAATTCTGTCCGGCTGATTTCTCAGCCGGGATGATCATTTATCTCATCCCGACCCGCTGTCGCAGGACGAGCGCCCGATCCCGCGCTTGCGCGGACCGTGATGCGACGATACCCGAGGATCAACGGGCCGGCTGCCCTTCCTCTGTTTTGTCTTGCACCGCATGGGGTTTTTCATGCCTCGCGAATTGCTCCGCGAGCGGTGAGCTCTTACCTCGCCTTTTCACCCTTGCCTGCGCTTTGTTGCCAAAGAACCGGCGGTGTCTTTTCTGTGACACTTTCCGTCACCGCAATTTTACAACTGCGGCGCCCGCGTGTTTTACGCGGCATGCCGCCGTATGGTGTTCGGACTTTCCTCCAGCAAGCCGCAAGCGAGCTCACCAGCGATCATCTGCCATCGGCGCAATAATTTATCACAACAGGAGTGAAGAAGAAAACGCTGAAAAGCGGCAGAGCACCCCAAAACGCGAGCGTCCTGCGATTAGCGACGCAGACTCAAAACGGAGATGGCACCGTCATAAAAGAAAATCGTGATCATTACGAGCGCGATAAATAGTTTGCCCATCATTGCACCGAGATTTCCCAGCAAACTGCCCCAGCCGGCCCGGCCGGCGTCGATCATTCGTTTGCCGGCGATGAATTCTCGCCAGCGATCGCGCCAATCACCGGTCCAACAAACAATCCGGCGATCCCGAAGAAAGATGCCGATGAGTGCGCCGAAGCAGTAGCGCCGAACATTCCCCACTTTGTTGCTCCAAAATATCTGCGCGCCGAAGTAGCCGCTCAGAAAATCGAGCGCATACGATCGCGAGAGTCAAGCAGCACCAGAACGGCGATGGTTCCCCACCCGATGCTTTTCTCCGGCCCAAGCATCATCCGGTGAAGGAGCGCGCCAGCAAGAATGATAATCGTCCCCGGAAACACAGGCAGCGACGCGTGCCGATCAAGCCGACGGCGAACAGGATCACGACCGTCGAATGATGCCACCAGCATTATTTACCGATTTAGGGATGTTAACGATCCGTACTCTTCGAAATCTCGCGAAATGTTTTCGCGGCAAACGCTTTATACGTTCAATGCATCCTTTGACCCGGCAGATGTCGATCCTATACTGGAATTCCCCCTGATTTAACTCAAACCGGAGGATTCATTATGCCACTTGCCGTTGGAACCAAAGCGCCAGATTTCACGTTGTCGACCAAGGCCGCCGACGGACCAAAGCAAATCCAAGCTCAGCGACAATTTCGGAAACAAGAACACGCTTCTGCTTTTCTTTCCCATGGCGTTCACCGGGCACATGCACGACAGAAATGTGTGAAGTCAGCGCGGGTCTGAATCGCTTACAGCGATTGAACGCCGCCGTTTATGGAATCAGTGGCGACAATCCGTTTGCGCAGGAAGCATGGGCGCAAAGAGAAAATCACCGTGCCGCTGCTGAGCGATTACGAACACAAGGTCGCGAAGGCTTACGGCGTGATGTACGACTCGTTCCTGCCGCAAATGAATCTCGGAATGGGAGGCGTGCCGAAACGATCTGCATTCATCATCGATAAGAACGGCGTGATCCAGTATGCGGAGAGCAACGACGACGCAAGACAGCTGCCCAATTTCGATCAAGATCAAGGCGAAGCTGGCAGAACTGAAATGACTGCGTGTCATCAGTCGAAGCGAAGTCGAGACAGGCCCTTACCGAACTTCGGACCATAGTGCGTGGGATTCCTCGACTGCTCCGCTCGGAATGACGACGAGTCAAATGAACGACGAATTTAAAACGCTGAGAAAATTCGATGCCGGCAAAGGCCGCGAAGGGTTTTTCTATTCGCTCCCGGCTCTGGAAGAGCAGGGAATCGGGAAAATTTCGCGATTGCCGGTGAGCATCCGGATTGTTCTCGAATCGGTGCTGCGCAATTGCGACGGGCAAAAAGTCCGGCGCAAAGATGTCGAGGCGCTGGCGAACTGGAACGCGAAATCGCCGGCAAACGAGGAAATTCCATTCGTCGTTGCGCGCATCGTTTTGCAGGATTTCACCGGCGTGCCGCTGGTGGTCGACCTCGCGGCGATGCGCAGCGCGGTAAAACGGCTCGGTGGCGACCCGAAAATCATCGAACCGCTGGTGCCGGTCGATCTGGTGGTCGATCACTCCGTGCAGGTGGATTTCTTTGGTTCGGCGCGAGCGTTGGAACTGAACCTGGACATGGAATTCAAGCGCAACCGCGAGCGCTATCAGTTTCTGAAATGGGGACAGCAGGCGTTCAAAACATTCCAGCTAATTCCGCCGGGCATCGGCATCGTGCATCAGGTAAATCTCGAATACCTCGCCAAAGGCGTTCTTTCAGCTCAAGTCCACAATCGAGAGATCAGACTCTCGAACTATCTTCTTCCCGACACTCTAGTCGGCACTGATTCACACACGACGATGATCAACGGTCTCGGCGTGGTTGGCTGGGGCGTGGGTGGAATCGAAGCGGAAGCCGGCATGCTCGGCCAGCCGGTTTACTTTCTGACGCCCGAAGTGGTGGGCGTGCACATGAGCGGCGCAATTGCGCGAAGGCGTCACTGCGACCGATCTCGTGCTGCACATCACGCAATTGCTGCGCGCGCAAAAGTCGTCGGCAAATTTGTCGAGTTTTACGGCGAAGGCGCCGCATCACTGCCGGTGCCTGATCGCGCGACGATTGGAAACATGTCGCCCGAGTACGGCGCGACGATGGGATATTTTCCGGTCGATCAAGAATCGGTCGAATTATCTGCGGGCCACGGGACGCAGCGACGAGCAATGCCTGTGCGTTCGAAAATTATTTTCGTGCGCAGAAAATGTTCGGCATGCCGCGCAAGGGCGAAATCGATTACAGCGTCGATATCGACCTGGATCTGGCGGACGTGCAGCCGAGCGTCGCCGGACCGAAAGAGGCCGCAGGACCGGATCAATTTGCCGGAGCTTGGGAAAAACATTTCGCGCAGTTGCTCGAGAAACCGGTCGCAGGATGGCGGTTACGGCAAACAGAACGTCGATCTTCGCGAAAAACATCTCGTGGAATTGAACGGCAGCGCGCCTCGCGACGGCGCGATGGCTTCGACCGATACAAGGAAGATCAGGGAATTAATCCGGGCGACGAACTCAACAAGATCGAGATGGTCGCAAACCGGCCGACACCCGATCCGGCAAAGAAATTGAAGCTGAATCCAGCGACGTGTTTACGCATGGGCAGAGCTCACATCGGTCACGGCAGCGTTCTCATCGCGGCGATCACCAGTTGCACAAACACGAGCAATCCGAGCGTGATGATCGCGGCCGGTTTGCTTGCGAAAAAAGCAGTCGAGCGCGGTCTGCGTGTCGATCCTGCGGTGAAAACTTCGCTCGCGCCCGGTTCGCGGGTTGTTTCCGATTATCTCGACAAGACCGGGCTGCAAAAATATCTCGATCAACTCGGATTCAATCTCGTCGGTTACGGTTGCACCACCTGCATCGGCAACTCCGGACCGCTCCATCCGAACATCGAGAAGGCGATCCACGAATTCGATCTGGTTGCAGCCTCGGTTCTTTCGGGAAACCGCAACTTCGAAGCGCGCGTGCATCAGCACATCAAGGCGAATTTTCTGATGTCGCCGCCGCTGGTGGTTGCGTTCGCGCTGGCCGGCCGGGTGCATATCGATCTTTCGCGCGAACCGCTCGGCAAAGACAAGCACGGTAAAGAAACTTTCCTGCGCGATCTCTGGCCGAGTCTCAGTGAAATCCGCGACACGATGCAATCGCGCTCTCGCGCCGGAAACGTTCCGCAAACTTTATCGCGATTTCGCCGATCAAAATCCGAAGTGGAACGAAATTCCATCGAGCACGGGCGACATTTACCAGTGGGACGAGAAGAGCGATTACATTCACGAGCCGCCGTTTTTCAAGAATTTCTCGATGGAGCCGGACACATCGAGGAGATTCGCGGCGCACGCGCCCTTGGCATTTTCGGCGATTCGGTCACGACCGATCACATTTCGCCGGCGGGCGCGATCAAAGCAACGTCGCCAGCCGGACAATATCTGATTTCGCGCGGGATCGAGCCGCGCTGATTTCAACAGTTACGGCAGCCGGCGCGGCAACGATCTGGTGATGACGCGCGGGACATTCGCCAATGTGCGAATCAAGAATTTGATGGTGCCGGGAACCGAAGGCGGCGTGACGAAATATTTTGGCAAACCGGAACATCAGAAGGCGGCGAGCAGATGTCGATCTTCGATGCGGCGATGAAATACGCGGAAACAAAAACTCCGTTGATCATTCTCGCCGGGCACGAATATGGCACCGGTTCATCGCGCGATTGGGCCGCGAAAGGAACGCGTTTGTTAGGTGTGAAGGCGGTCGTCGCGGCGAGCTTTGAACGGATTCATCGCTCCAATCTCGTCGGCATGGGCGTGTTGCCGCTGCAATTTCCCGATGGAACAACAGCGCAGTCGCTTGGGCTCGACGGCTCGGAGATCTTTTCGATCATCGGGTTGTCGGACACGATTAAGCCCGGGCAAACACGTAACGCTCGAGATCGAAGGCAAAGATCGGCAAAACGCGCTCGGTGCCGGTGAAGTTGCGCATCGATACGCCAATCGAAATCGATTACTATCGGCACGGCGGGATTTTGCCGTTTGTGCTTCGGCATGCTATCGCGCAGTAATCGTTGTGCGCTGGATCAACGGTGCAACAATATGCTCGCGCGCTTTGAACATGTGATCGGCGAACCATCGGCAATGAATGCGGAGCGCGGTGGCTGACTTAATGTTTCGGCAAATTGTTCGCCGTAAAGAGTCGCGACGTCGGCGTTGAATTCGAAGCTGTCCGCGTTCCAAATTTTCCAGCGCGGATGTTCGACCCGGTATTCGCTGCAGCCGCCGCGAAGACAGGTGTAACCCCAGTAATGTTCGGTGATGAATTCGGCGTGTGAGCCCGCTGGAATTGATTGCGGCTCGCCGGCTCGCACTCATCTTGAGCGATTCCCATTTGCGGCCGCGTCGCCAGGAATATTCCACGCTCAATCTAAGATCGACATGTTCGATTTCGTGTTTCATCGGCAGGGCGAGATAGCGTTCCCCGTAAAATGCGCGCGCGACCAGCGGCGATAGCGCGGCGCGGGACAAGCTCGCGAATGAAAACGACGCCGCGCCGCCACGTGTCCGCCGATTTTCTTCGCACGTAGAAGCGCAGATTCACTTCTTCGAAATCGCGGTGCAGTGGAATCGGCAAGCCAAGCAGGCGCGTGTCGAGAAAGAGAAAGCCGACGACGCTGAGGAATGTCTCGCCATTTTCGAAATCGATCTCTGTTCCTGGCGGGACCAGCGGCGCGAGGATGCGTAGGATCGACAACGAAATTCAGCATCGCCAGGTAACGCCAGTTGGCGGTGAGAAATGGTTGCACGCGGAAGATCAGCGAGTCGATAGTGCGACAGTCGATAGACCGCCGCGACAGTGTCAGATTGTCGCCGGTGAATCGAATCAACGCGACTATGCGACCTGATCTGCGGTCACTGCAACAATTTCTCGAGCGACGGGTCGGGTTGCGTGCCGAGCGCAGTGGCGCTGGTCGTAGTGTCGTTTGGCTAGTTCTTTCGAAGCCGGGCTGCGTCGTTGACGAGAATGACCGCCAGATTGAAATGCGCGTCGGCGTAATCAGGATTGTTCGCGATGAGCCTGAAGTATTTCCTTTTCTGCTTCTTGCGGTCGGCCTTTCTGGCTGGCGGTAATACCGAGATAATTGTGAGCGGTGGCGCTCTTTCGGATTGATCTCGATCGCCTTGGTCAACTCGGCGAGGGCGTCGTCGAATTTCGGATTGCCGATAATGAACGATGCCCAGCGTGGTGCGCAGAAACTCGTCGTTGGGCGACAATCGTCACGGCCTTTTTCAGTGTCGACTCCGCCGAGCGTAAACTTGCCGCTGCGAACATAAACGACGCCGAGGTTGGAAAGCGCGTAAAGGTTGTTCGGATCTTCGGCCAGGATTTCCTGATATTGTTTTTCGGCCGCCCGATATTTGCCCTGCTCGAAACTCTCTTTCGCCGCCCGCGCAACATTCTGCAGATCATCCGGCACGTCCGGTTTGGAAGTCGCTGAGGCGCAGCGGCGTCGCTCGAGTTATTCGTTGTCGCACCAGCCGTCTCACGAGCCGATCTTTCCTTTGCGTCCGGTTGCAGCGACCTCATCGGAATTCGACGACGATTTCTTGGCAAAAACAAAGCTCGCTTTCAACATGCCGGGATTCTGGTCTGAAACTGAGACCACTGGCTGCCGCAGCAAAGCGAGCTCTTCGCTGCTTAATTTTGTGACCGGCTGCGCGAGAAATTCGATCTGTTTGTTCAAAGCGTCCGATTTGATCTTCAGTTTATCCAACTCCGCCAGCATCAGCTTCTTTGCCTCGATAACGACGCGCTTCCTCCTGGCGTTCGCGCACAACGATGCTTTCGCAGGAGTTCGTTTTCTTTGGCAAGCTGCGCCGTATTCCTCGCTGTTTGCGCCGGTGAGCTTGGCAGCTCTGAAGCTCGATGCACTGGCTTCATCAAGCTGAACGTGCAAGCTCGGCAACTCTGGCCGTCGAAATATTGATTCTGTTTCTGGGTTTCGGCCAGTTGCTGTTGAAGCTGCGCGACCTGCCGTTTCACCTCGGCAAATTCCTCCGCGTTTTTCGGATCGCTCCTCGCCAAGGTTCGCGCACTTTTTCCTCCGCACTTGCCAGTTTCTGTTTCAAATCGCTGTTCTCGGCGAGGAGCGCCTGGACGCGCTGTTCGGCTTCCTTGCATCCCCTGCAATTGGGCGAGCGCTTCATCGCGCTCCTGCTACAAGCGCGGTGATTTGCTTGCTCGCCTCGGCGAATTTCGCGCTGAGTCTCGTCCCTTTGCTTTTCCGCCGTCACACGCGCCTCTTCGGCGGCAGCGACGGCGTCTTTCAGCCGGGCGACCTCCGCGCGTAATTGTTGCTGTTCCTTCGCGCCATTGTCCTGCGATGCCTGGAGCGCTTTCAATGATTCCTGAGCCTGCGCGAGTTGATCGCGAGCCTGGCGCTCTGATTTTCTGGCTTTGTCGATCTCGTTTTGTGCTTTCTCAAGCTTGGAATTTGTTTCCTGCAGACGAGCGTTCACGAGTTCCTTTTCCTTTCGCGCGGTCTCGAGATCGCTGCGCGATTTTTCAAGCGCGGCTTGCAGTTGATCGAGCTTGCCGCGCAATTTCTTGGTTGCCTTCTTTGATCGCAGCATCGCTCGAACGCCTGGGCGGTCGTTTCGGCTGCTGTGCGGCGCAACAACTTCAGGCCCGGGCTCGGACCAGGCCTCGTCGGTCTCAGGCAGTGACGGAGCAACTTCGGGTAAACGATTTGCACTGTGCGCTCAGATCATTTTGCCTCGATCATCCTCTCCTGAATTCGCAGGATTCCCTCGCTGATTTTTCGGCCGCGATATTCCACGATCGCGGGCTGCCAATCAGCGTGCGATTTGCGCAATTCCTCGATCAGGCTTCCGGCAAATCGATATTTGGCCAGGGCAGTCTTGAATCGGTTTTCATGCTCCAGCTTTTCGCCCTGCTGGGCGGACAGATAAGCTTTAAGAAAAATTTCGCTCGGATCGTCCTGCTGCCCCAAGAAGCGGTAGCTACGACAGAAGAAAGAACAGCCGGCGAGCAAAGCCGAGACCGGCTCGCCTCGATGCGACGACGAGGCGGCAATGATAAGCCAGCTGCAGGCAGATTTTCGTTCCACCGGCGCTGAGAATTAGTGGAGCGACCGGGAAAAGTCGAGTCCTTTGTTTGCAAAAGGAGATTGGAATTTTAAAATCTTGGTTTCCGCGTCAGTGATGGTGGCCGTAGCTCAATGGTAGAGCCCCAGATTGTGGTTCTGGTTGTTGCGGGTTCGAGTCCCGTCGGCCACCCGCTTTTCGCAACGTTCAAATTTTAAATCTCAAGTTACATCGTTAAAGTGAAGCCTTCTGCGATTGGAACATTGGTAACTTGATTTTACAGCATTGTGCCTGTAGCTCAACCGGATAGAGCTTCTGACTTCGGATCAGAAGGTTGGGGGGTTCCGAATCACAAGCGCTGCAGAAAAGATCAGAGCCAGAAAACGAAGGCTAGTTGACTTGCGGGCGGTCGCCCAGGCCAACCTTTGATCTTTTCGGAATTCTTTTGTTAAAGGCGTAAGTCACCTTGCCCGCGGATGGCGAACGACCACGCGCAGTTTGTTTCCGTTCGTGTCGGTGACGCATTGACGGAAATTCGCTCCGCTCATGAAGGCAGCCTTCGGATTTCTTGCACAGAACGAGTGCTCATGGTCAGCGGCATCGTGGGAAGCCTCCGATATCAGGCGATTCTATTAACTTGCTTTAAAGACCTGTTTGCAGATTCAGGCTGCCTTGACCGTCTTGTGGTCCATCGTGCTGACGGCTTCTTTCAGGTGTCCAAGCGTAATGTTTACTTGAAGAAATGGCTGCGGCGCGGCAAGATTCATCGTGTCCGTTAACGTTTTGGCCGTGACCTATACTCGCATTGAGAGCTGTTACACCGACGTTCCAGCGGAACAAAAGAATGCTGACAACTGCTTCAGCTAACACGTGTACCCGACGGTCGCAATGCCTTCCGTCGCGAGCATTGCAACCGCGGACCAGAATGCCGAGTTCAGAATATTCACCTGAACGGCCTTGTAGCCGATAAACAGGTTAATAATGCCCCAGACAATGCCAGCGATGGCGGCTGTGCGATCCCTTTGCGCGCGCAAACAACGAGGTGCCTGGTTTTCAGTGGAATCGAATACAGGACACGCGGCATGACCGCAGGTTGAGCAACCTCTGTGCGCTCGATTCGTCCGTGCGATCGAACGCACGTCAGCTAGAAAAAATGGCGCACCGCTCTATTGGTTGAATCATGTAGGTCGACGGATGGCTGAAATCGAAGTCAGCCCAACGCGTGAATCTGAGTGCCTTTCGATTCGGAGATCGTTTTCTCACGAGGGAACGGAGACCGACCTAATTGCGGGGATACGTTCTTCGATTAGATCACGCTGAACTCCCAGCACTCAGTGCCGAGAGGAGGAGCCGGTCAGCTTGTTCAAACTCCGGCAGATTCATCGCGCTCGATACGTTCGGGCTGTGATGCTCCGAAACGTTTGCTCGTTTTTGCTGTCTGCGTATGGACTTCGACGTTCGCCACCCTCACGCCCCTCGATCGTGCCGCTCCCATCAAGTATTCTCCCCCTTGTGAGTTCTTTCCTGTCACGCAGTCGTATTCCATAAGTCTTTACTCCAGTTCCCGTTCGAGGGCGCGCTGAGGAGCAGCGATAGACTCGTTGGGTCCCCTTCGCGTCAAAGTGTCGAGCAGTTCCATGAGGCACATGGAGGATTCGCCATTTGGCTCGATCCATTCGGGGTGTTGGATCCGCAGGTCGTCGTGAATCTGTTGCCGGAGCTCGGCGTAGGTATGGATTGTGGCGAGACATGGCAATTTGCTTTGGTGAAAGGTTCAAGTGTGGCGCGGAACGGTTCCCACAGAGGGCTTGGCGGAATCGTCGACGAGCGTTCGTGCCGTGAGTGCGCGCCACCGCCGAGTGAGGCTACTCCAAAGGGAGCTCGCACCTGCCTCCCGTGTGCGCGACGCCGGGCCAACTCGATCACTTTGTGGCGCTGGCGTTGCAGCAAAACGGCCAGCAGTCCGCTTTGCGTAAGGGTCAGGTTTGATTTTGTCATAACGTAGTTTTTTCTGTTTTTCATAAACGTCTCTTTACTTGAGGTTGATGCCCCAAATCCGCGCGGAACGAGGAAACTTCTATCGCGAGGCGCTTTGAACAGCGCGCCTCGCTTCTGGAAGTCTCGGGGCTCCAGGTGAATCTGGAGATCGCGCTAAGCGGTGTCTCAGCGAAGGTTAAGCTCCCTCAACCGGCCTTTAGTCCGGGCCGAAAGTGCGTTAAGACGTCGGGTGACGTGATCAAGCAGGATTTAACAGTGCTTCCAACAGCTGCACTATTGGACCTTAGTCCTATGCCTTTGGGGAC